>Ga0194060_10000111_pt1 | contig 56419 bp, 59 predicted proteins | sample SepL225m_MetaG_FD_163427 | JGI IMG/M metagenome (GOLD analysis project Ga0194060, IMG submission 163427) | Anoxic zone freshwater microbial communities from boreal shield lake in IISD Experimental Lakes Area, Ontario, Canada - Sep2016-L222-5m | ecosystem: Environmental > Aquatic > Freshwater >... | reverse complement strand
TGAAGTGCTCACGCACTTCGGTGGCTGGCACAACCTCACGGCCGGGCTTCCAGGACTGGACTTCGTAGGTCTTCCCACACTCGTCCGTGACGAAGTCCCACTTGGCGAGGTCGCCATCGAGATACGTGAGCTCGAGCTTCGACTGCGCCTGCGCGATCAGCTCGGCGGCCGGGAGGTTCGGAACCGTGATGCGCTCGAGGACGCTCACGCTGATCCGATTCTCGATGATGGCTTGTGCCTGCTCATGACTGATGGTGCCCTTCGCGAGCATGGAAACGATCTCTGCGATCTGATTCGGACTTGCTTTCTTACCCACGTGTCTATCCTCCAATGTCCTTTTGGAAATACCAGTTGTGCTCGCGACCATCGCGCTCACAACCGGCTACCTAAGGCCATTTTTTCAATGACTGTACCGAATATGTGAAGGTACGACTAAGGATAAATGAAATCACATCTGATGCTATTTGTCAATAAATCATTATATTTTTGATCAGATATTTTTCGCTTATCCACCGTTGACATTCCTTCTGAATCATGGAACGCAGTATGCAGTGGGCCAGCGGCTTGGTAGCACATTCGGACCTGGTAATCCGTGATGATGGGGTTCGACTCCCCGCGCTGGCTCCACAGAGGCGAACTTGACAGCATGAAATGAAAATCGTAGCGTAATATCATTACCAGGTCCCGACGTGCAGCCGAGTTCATCAAACAAAACACCTGCCACAACGGCGGGTGTTTTGTTTTCTATTTCAATATTGCATGACTCTTGACAAACTCTCTCAAAAAGTGAACGCGGTAGAGAGGGGGCTTGGTACGCGCATTCGATTCGAACTTATCGGATCATGGCACGAACAGGTCGCTCTATCGTTCTATGTCGAGACAACTCATAAGCAGGATCAGCGTTCTCTTGTTCGTGAGCGGCGTGCTCATATGTTCGGGAATATTCAAAGCGCGCGCCGCTACACCACAAACACTGCTCATCGGTGAAGTAAATTGGGCCGGCTCATCTCATTCAACGGTCGATGAATGGATTGAGCTCTGGAATCGTGGCAATGAGCCCACGGATCTCAATGGATATCGTCTTGTGGGTGCGGGCGGAGGAAAAGATATTGTCTTTGATGCGAACGCGGTCATTCCCCCGCTCTCTGCATTTCTCATCTCGAACTACACAGCATCTGACACCAAGTCAGGACTCGCAACAGATCCACAAATCGTCACAAGCACCATCTCATTACCAAATGACAAGCTACTCATCCAATTGTTTGATCCAAGCGGAACAATCATTGATCAAGCAGGAGACGGTGGCACTCCCCCAGCAGGGTTCTCTTCATCCACAAAAGCTTCCATGATCCGTTTGCAAGATGGAACTTGGCAAACCGCCATCGAACGACTTCACATTGACGATGGCGTGGCAGACCTTGGAACGCCTGGATTCTGCGATGGATGCAACTGGGTCGATATTCCCGAAGTAACAACCACAGAAATTATCGTAACCGTCGCCGCAACCACAACCGTAGAATTACCTGTTGAACCACCACCAATAATCGCAGAAGTCGCTCCGGTAGAACCTGTTATCACTACGATCGTCATTCAGCTCCCCGACTTCCGTCTCTCAAAAATATTCCCCGCCCCAATCTCTGGAAAAGAATGGGTAGAAATATCAATTCCACCTGATGCCACCATCGACGCACTAAACGGCTGGTCGCTCTATGATGCATCTGGAAAAATTCTCACCATACGTTCAGCAACATCAAATAGAATTGAAATCTCGAGTTCACGATTAAACAATAGCGGTGATAGCGTCGAACTTCATCGGCCGGATGGATCTGTCGCAGAACGCATGACCTATCGCTCAACTCCACGTGATGCATTCTGGGAAAAGAATATAGATGCGACTGCATGGGTTTTGAATGATCCGAACGCAGAACCCGCAACGCCCATCATTGAACCAGAGCCAGAAACAATCACAACCTATGCACCATCTCCCCCACCGATTGAGTTGCCAACGCTTGAATCGATAGAACCAGAACCACCAAAAATCATTCTTGCAAAAGCAATAAGCGTTACTTCAACAAGGATAAAAGCGACTACAAAACCAAAAGCAATCACAAAACCTAAAACGACGGCAGTAAAGAAACTAACCCCTGCCGATCGCGCCATTACATTCGATATGTTGAATAAAATAGAACCAAATGTTCGCGTTGTGCTTTCCGGAGTCGTCGCAACAAAACCGGGAATACTAAGTAAGAATCAATTCGTTCTCCTCGCAGCTGATGGTCGCGGCCTCCTTGTGTACGGAACATCAAAACAGATATCACCGCCCATCGGGGCCACGGTCCGCGTCGCAGGAACATTGCAAATAAACGACGACGGCATCTCTCTGCATCTCGCTACGAAAGATCAATGGAAAGAAATACAAGCAACAACCGTTCCAAAACCTCGTATCGTTGATTTTCTAAGCGCATCCGTCGAAGATGGTTGGAGTTTAGTCAGCGTCACGGCAACCGTTGGTGAAGTAAAAACGAGTGGCGTGACACTCGATCTAGGAGACACGCTCGTGACACTCCACGCAAAACCCGTTTCCGGATATAGACTCACGCGTCTCAAGCAAGGAGACACAGTCCGCGTCACTGGACTCGTTGATTTCCGCGGTCTCGATCCGATTCTAAATATTCGTTCCATTGATGATATCGAAATCGTGAAGCACGCCGCACTCGCAACAACGACCGCAACTACTACCCAAGGCTTACCAGACTGGGCACCATTTGGCGCCGCTGGAATCACCGTCGCCATCACCCAAGGTTTTAAAAAGTTAAAAAAACTTCGCGATGATCGTCGTGTGGAAAAGCTGATCACACGAGCATCAACAACCTATGTCTCTCCTTAAACAGCATCCAGTGATTCTTCAAGCAGCGATACAAGATCTGCTCGCAGCCGTCTGGGAGCTACAGGATCTCACGAGAGACGTCTCCCGTGAAACACGAGGCCTTGCCGACATGCTCCAACCACCAAAACCAGACGAGTAACGAAAAAGACGCCAATTGGCGTCTTTTTCTATGGAGCGGGTAGAGGGAGTCGAACCCTCATCTCTACCTTGGCAAGGTAGCATAATAGCCGCTATACGATACCCGCCTATGCTCTGCTGAGCTTCGGCGGGTGGACCCGCCGTTGCTTGCTTGCGGACAGTACGTTATCAACGCTTTCAACTCTTGGCAAGATACCCCCTTCTCTTCGCCTCAGGAAAGCGCTCAATCGCATATCGAAGCATCGTTCTTGGCATCTGACGACCATACCGAGCCAAAAACCGTTCAAGCTCGCTTTCCGAGCAACGCTTGCCCGCTTCGCGCAACATCCAGCCAACAGCCTTATGAATCAAATCATGCATATCAGAAAGGAGAAGCTCAGAAATATGAAACACTGGTGCAGAATCTCCACTCTTGGTGAAGTGAAACGTTGCGATAATCGCAATGCGACGTTCCCAAATCAATTCTGATTTCGCAAGACGATCTAATATGCGCAAATCTTTTCCAACAAGATACGCACCAACAATTCGATCTGCACTCACATCGACCAAATCCCAATTATTAATTCGATCTGTATGTGCAAGATAAAAATCAAAAATACACTTCTTCCCACGCTCGTCTGCTCGCGCAAATTGCAACGTTAAAATAATCACGGCTAATAAACGATCCTCATGCCATGCGCTCTGCAAAAGCTTTTCAATGTCTTCAAGAGAAAGATCGATATGTTTTTTCGCCACCAGACGCGTGGACGGAACCATCACGCCTAAAAATCGATCACCCTCACCATATTCACCTTTTCCTGTTTTAAAAAATGAAGGCAAAAATGCGGCTTTTTCAGTATTGGCATGAGAACGCAAATCCTTTCTCGCTTGAGCGAATGACATAGCGATATGCTAGCATGACCCTATGAAAACGATCTATTTGATTCGCCACGGACTCGTGGAAGATGCGGCAGGGATCTTCTATCCAAACACATATCCACTTTCCGAGCGAGGCGTTACGGATGTAAAGACGCTCGCCGCACAAATTCTCGAAGCAAACTTGAAGCCATTTCGCATGGTGAGTTCTCCCCATATGCGAACACGCGAAACCGCTGAAATCATCGCACAAGCAATCAACGGAAATGTCGAAACCGATGAACGTCTCGTAGAATGGCAGGTTGGCTCTTGGATCGGTAAACCACTCGTTGAATTTCGGAAAGCTGCGGGATACCTAGATCCACCTCCCTTTCATCTCAAGCTTGATGATGTTGAATCTTTCGAAGCCATGTCAGAACGCATAATTCGCGTTATCACAGACGAACTCACCAAACTTCCTGAAGGCGGCCTGACCATGATCATTAGCCATCGAGAGCCGATCGTGAGCGCCATTCTCAAGCTTCAACATGAGGAAACCTGGGAAAATATCCCAAATCTCGACGTTCCTAAGCCTTGCGCCTGGAAATTGACCTTTGAAGGCGACCTGCTTATACAAGCCATAAAAGCCTTTGACACGTCACAGGGAAATTGATAGTCTTTCGCCTGCCAGATACACGGGCGTGTAGCTCAGTTGGTTAGAGCGTTACACTGATAATGTAAAGGTCCCTAGTTCGAATCTAGGCACGCCCACCACGTAAAAACCCAGCAGCAAGCTGGGTTTTTACGTGCCACGTGATCTGCGTAGCAGATTTTACGTGGCGGCTTTTGTTTTCGCTTGCGGCTGGGTTCACGTGGCGCAGCCAAAGAGACTACTTCACCGAAAGGTCCTGACGCGTCACGCTAAAGAGCGTCTTTGGATTCTTGTCACCCTGATTATCCGCGTTTACGACGAACTTAATATTCCCCTTCAAGTATGACTGCGACGTGACCGTCCCACGGCTCGCATTCTCATCAGCCGTATATCCCGCGGTCACAAACGCCTGATGATACCAAGAGAGAATGATCCCAGACTCATCGCTAGATTTAAGCGACATAACCGCACGCTGCGAATCGCTGATCGCGGAAAAAATACTCGCATTCGCATACTTCGGAAAATCCGTCGGGAAATCCGCAGGAAACTGAAACTCTCCCTGAGGCACAGCTCGTTGAGCAGGAGCTGGGTTCGCATTTATAGCTTTCGGAGCAGTGGGAACAGCCGAAGTCCCACAACCCGCACCCGTTAACGCGAGTGACAATCCCAACGCGAATACAAATTGTAATTTCACAATTTAGTTTCCCTTTGGAGAATATGTGATCTGGGCCGTAACCGTCTCCTTGTCTCCATCTTTCTGACTTACCAATAGAAGACCGATTCCTGCATCACCCTTTGCAAATTCTGCCATGTAGTACTCCGTCACTTCATTGGTAGATGTCTTCTTGTATCCCTTTGCGATGATCTGCTCTTCATACCAAGCTGTAAGATCCTTGATCGACGCATCTTTGATCTCAACGAACAAAACGGAACGACCATCCTTATCAACAGAAGCGAGATTCACCGAGCTCCCCTTGTATCGTGGAATTTCATCTGTGAACCCTGCTGGGATCGTCACGTTTGTTCCAATAACGGATGAGGTTCCATCCTTGCCCTTGATCGAGACGCTTCCATCCGCAGTATCAAGATTCACTTTTTCACCTGTCGCGGCTTCAAGAACCTTGTCCGTAACCGCATCACCAATCTTTTGATTGATCTTCTCCTGAACAGATGCAAATGGATTACACCCAAACCCCATCAAGGCGAGCACGAGCAACGGAGCACCAAGCGAAAGAGACTTTTTCATGTTCATATAGATAAATGATAACTTATCCGAATAATTCTTGCTTGAGACGAGTTCGCGTGTCAACTCCCCGCTCCTCCAAAATTAACTTCACCGTATCCATGAACGGCTTTGGACCGCACATGAGAAACGTCACGTCCTCAAGCGATGAAACATGTGCATCAAGCATCGGACCATCTAAACGACGAGACTCCCCTGGCCACGGATTCGGCGACCCCTGCGTCAGAATAAACACTGGCTTAAACCAAGGGCAACGCTTCGCGAGAGAATCAAGCTCTTCAAAATAAGCCGTCTCTTCGATAAGCGCATTCGAATAAAACAACGTCACCTCACGTTCTACGTTTTGCGCAACTAAACTTCGGATCATACTCAAGAGCGGCGTGACCCCCACACCGCCTGCAAACATCACAAGAGGATTCTCGCCTTCTGGCAACACATACACGCCAAACGGTCCTTGAACGCCCACCACGTCATCTGGCATGAGCTGTGAGGCTTTCTTCGTAAAGTCTCCATGGACCTTGATTCCAAGCCTCAATACTTCTTGTGAGGCTTCTGGTGCCGACGCAATCGAATAAGCCGAACGCGCCCACACCGAACCATCTGCGTTAAACAAGTGGAGATAAATCCACTGACCTGGCTTAAACGCAACCATGTCCGCCGGGTCTTGCGGAACTAACACTAACGTAAACGTCATCGCCGTCTCCCACACCAACTCCTTCACTTGAAACGATCGAATTTTGAGAACAGGGTTTTCCATAGAGAATTGAAAGCAGTTTAAAATACAAACAAAGAAAAAAACAGGGTTACCCCTGTTTTTCTCTATCGCACAGATTAGACCAGCATTCCAATGATAAGAATTGCAACAATGTTGAGAATCTTGATCATCGGGTTGATGGCTGGACCAGCTGTGTCCTTGTAAGGATCACCTACTGTATCTCCCGTCACAGCTGCCTGATGAGCAAAAGACTTCTTGCCACCAAAGTGGCCGTCTTCGATGTACTTCTTGGCATTGTCCCAAGCACCACCACCCGTGGTCATCGAGATACCAACGAACAAACCAGTCACGATAGAACCAACGAGCAAACCACCAAGTGCTACTGGACCAAGCGCAAAACCAACAACGATTGGCGCGAGCACTGGCAAAAGCGCTGGAATGATCATCTGCTTCAAGGCTCCCTTGGTCACCACGTCCACACACTTTGCGTAGTCAGGCTTTCCAGAACCATCCATGATTCCTGGGATCTCCTTAAACTGACGACGAACTTCTTCAACGACTTCACCGGCTGTGTCTCCAACGGCCTTCATGGCAAATGCGCCAAACAAATACGGGAGCAACCCACCGATGAACAAACCGACAATCAATTTTGGATCTTCCAATGTGAATACGAGATGCTTACCCAATCCTGCGATTTCAGCCGTGTAAGACGAGAACAACACGAGAGCGGCCAAACCAGCAGAACCGATTGCGTAGCCCTTTGTGACGGCCTTGGTCGTGTTTCCAACGGCATCAAGAGGATCTGTGACCTTACGTACGCTCTCATCCAACCCAGCCATCTCTGCGATACCACCTGCGTTATCCGTGATTGGACCGAATGCGTCGATCGTCACAATGATACCGGTGAGCGAAAGCATGCTCATGGCAGCAACCGCGATGCCATACAAACCAACCAATGAGTACGCACTAAGAGTTGCTGCTGCAATGACAAGCACCGGAGCGGCTGTGGATTGCATGGAAACAGCAAGACCAGCGATCACGTTTGTTCCATGTCCAGTCTGCGATGCAGCGGCAATGGACTTCACAGGAGCAAAAGATTTTGAAGTGTAGTAGTCCGTGATTATCACGAGCAAACCAGTCACCACGAGACCAATCAATGAAGCGAGATAAACCTTCATTGGATCAAGCGAAGTACCAGCGAGCAATGTGGTCGTGACTGGGTAGAACAAGATCGCAGAAAGAATTCCAGCCACGATCAAGCCCTTATACAATCCACCCATGATGTTCATGCTGCCATGCGAAAGCTTGATGAACGCGATTCCGATAATGGAAGCGACGATAGACACACCACCCAATGCGAGCGGATAGATAAGCGCCACCTGCAAACCACCAAGCGACAGCGAACCAAGTACCATAGCGGCCACAGCCGTCACGGCATAGGTTTCGAACAAGTCAGCGGCCATACCTGCACAGTCACCCACATTGTCACCAACAAGGTCGGCGATAACTGATGGATTGCGAGGATCGTCTTCCGGAATGCCTTGCTCAACTTTTCCAACCATGTCGGCACCAACGTCCGCAGCCTTTGTAAAGATACCACCGCCCAAACGAGCAAATACCGAGATGAGCGAAGCACCAAATGACAAACCGATAAGCGACTTCAAGTCATGTGTAAGTGCGTAAAAACCAGCGACGCCAAGCAAACCAAGACCAACCACCATAAGACCAGTCACGGCGCCGCCTTTGACGGCGACATCCATGGCTGCACCGATTCCACGCTTCGCCGCTTCTGCGGTGCGAATGTTGGCACGAACAGAAACGAACATTCCAACGTATCCAGCAAGCGCAGAGAGAACGGCACCAACCGCGAAACCAGCCGCAACCGTCCATCCAAGCGATGGAACAAATCCAATCAAGAGGAACACCACGACACCGATCACAAGCACCGTGCGGTACTGACGATTCAAAAATGCCATCGCGCCTTCCTGAATAGCTTTGGCAATAGACTTCATCTTTTCGTCGCCTTCTGGCAACGCAAGAATGCTCTGAGCCAAATACGCCGCATACACGATTGCCAGCACCGCTGCACCTAACACGTAGGGAAGAAGGTTTTGCATAGATAAATATGGGTATTTCGAGGCTCATCCTATGGAAATAGGGCTAAGCTGTCAACCGCTAAGCCAATTGATATTCAATATCTGCTTTTCCAAAGTAAAACCATCTCCATGGCTCAACATACCCAAATACGACTGCAAGGACTTACCTGTAATCCGCTTCATCATCCTTTGTTTCGTTTTCGTTCGAAGTACGCGATGTTCTGGAAAATGTATCCAACCGAGGAAATCAATGCCGGAATTAATTGTTTTCAGAAAAACCTTGTCCGGATGAAGATCAAGAGCAAGCTTGCTCGACAAGAAAAATCGAACATCTTCAAGAATGCCATCCAACTCTGAACGATTCGAAGAAAGAAAAACAAAATCATCCGCATATCGGACATACCGCTTGACCCGAAGGGAACGCTTCACAAATTGATCCAAAGAATCCAGGTAGATATTCGCAAAGAGTTGTGAAGTGAGATTGCCAAGCGGAATCCCCTTGCCCAACGAAACGGAAAAACTGTTAATCACCTCATGCAACAGTTGTAATAATTTCAAGTCTTGAATCTGTTTCTCCAACAACTCCGCAAGCACAAAATGGTCGACACTCGCAAAGAATTTTCTGATATCACATTTCAGAACCCAGCATGTTTTGAAATTATTCTTCCCAACTTTCCGAGCTTGTTCTTGAAAACGATTCAAGGCACGATGGACGCCTTTCCCCTTTTGGCAGGAAAACGAATCAGCAATAAATGTATTTGCAAACTCTGGATAAAGTTTTCGGTGTATAGCATGATGCAGCAGCCGATCACGAACTGAAGCTTTGTGAATGATTCGTGGTTTAGGGTCATTTATGCGAAATTCGTGATATGGGCCGTGGTGATAGGCTCCAGAAACCAGGTCTTCGTGAAGCTTCACGATCTCATCGCCCAATCTCAAAGCGAACTCCTGCACATCTTTCTTTCCTCGCTTCCCACGGATAAACTCCTGCCAGGCTTCGCATAAATTTTCTAACGAAATTACTTCATCATAAGTCATTCATATATGCTACCCCCCCCCGGCCGGACACCAGTCAAATTTACCGATTATCCAAAAAGCAACCGAGGCGTATAAGTTGTGGCACAGTTTTCAAAATAATTTTCCAAAATTTTCAAGATTTTCCTTTTGCGAAAAAATCGACTTGTTGTTTTTAGAGATGCTGGAAAATTTATTCTTGGCTCGGTACGCAACTACGAATCTCAAACTTCCATTGATCAACGTCGCAGGGGCCAAGCTAGACTTGATAAAGTTTTTCATGCAGATCGGCTGGGAGCTGACCATGATCGACAATAAAAAATTCGCCGCTATCTCCGTACTTCTCGTAGAGATTGGAAAAATGGTTGGGGGTTGGAAAAAATCCTTGGAATGAAAGACCCCGCCTCTCGAGAAGGACGGGGTCTTTCGAAAGATGAAGTAGCGGAAGGCCCAGAAGCACATGTTGTCGTTCCACCTGTTACGAACATCGTTGTTCAGGTTGAGCTTGCGGTTACTCTCATCGCGGATGAAGTACGGCGCGTAGAGGTTGTCACCGTTCTGGAAGAGCCTTGATATGCGTTGTCTGCCGTCAGGATCACCGTCCCTTGAATATTCTTGGGACTGAATTTAATGCGCGATCTCAAATCGCAGAGCAGACAACACCGAGTTCAATCTTTCATGATTCCTACGTTGGCACACTGCGGATTGGCGTACCTCACCGCACTCCGGCCTGACGAAAAAACCAGATTTCCGCCGCCTGAAGCCATAGCCGCATACTGTCTCGCGTACTTTCCGTTTCATAGTTTACCAAAATTAGAAGCGGCCCGTCCCGTAAAAGCGCAAGCGCTCTACAGGACGGGCCGTTCAGGGGCCAAGCGTCTAATGGTTCAAGGGCTGTGTCTAAGGGCCAAGAGCCCAAGTGACTAAGCGTTCTTGAACTCGCGGAAGGCCCAGAAACACATGCCGTCGTGCCACCTGCGACGAACATCGAGGCTCAGGTAGAGCTTGCGGATACTCTCAGCGCGGATGAAGCACGGCGCGTAGAGGTAGTCACCGTGCTGGAAGAGCCTGTCGTCCGCCGGGATCGAGGCGTGGTAGCCCTCGGGGTTGTCCCGCGTCATGAGGGCGATGAAGGCCGCCGTGTTTCCGACGAAGCCATCCTTGAAGTGCTCACGCACTTCGGTGGCTGGCACAACCTCACGGCCGGGCTTCCAGGACTGGACTTCGTAGGTCTTCCCACACTCGTCCGTGACGAAGTCCCACTTGGCGAGGTCGCCATCGAGATACGTCAGGCTGAGCTGCTTCTTGGCGAGCTTGATGAGCCCGGCGGCAGAGGGAGCCGTAACCGTGATACGGTCGCGGGACTCGCCGCTCGGAACGCCGCCACGGTAGGGCGAGCCGGTCTGCACGCGGGACTTCGGCTGCGCATCGAGCCAGTCAGAGTGGATGAGCTGGACGATCTTCCCGATCGTTGCCTCACCCTGATCGGAGCCCAAACGCTCGAAAGCCTCGAACGGCACGTTGAGGGTGGCTGCGAACTTCTTCAGTGCCGTCGCGAGCGCGAGCAGCCAACCGAAGACCCACACGACCAGCGAAAGATCCTGCTTCTTTTTTGCCATGATTTCACCATTTCTCACGGACTCACCCCTTACCCCAACAGCATGTCAGGGCTCCAGGCTTATCCAACCCACGAACTTTGCCGCAAGGCGGCTTGTGAAGGAACGGAAAAACGTAGCACAAAAACACGATTTTGTCAATATATTATGATTTTATCCACTTATGGAAATAGGGCAAAGCTGTCAACCAAGTAGATCTAAAACGCAGAAGCCCCGCTCATCCTTTCGGAGAGCGGGGCCAGAGCAGAAGGGACGGGTTACTTGAGCAGACGGAAGACCACGAAGGTCCAGTCTTCGTCACAAATCATGTTGACAGGTCGCACGCCGAGAGCTGACTCCGTGCAGGTACGGGAGAAGCCCGGTGCGGAGAGGCCATGTTTGAAGCTCGAGAACAGCCGTTCGTCCTCGGGGATCGACATGTAGTTGCCCGTCGGGCAGTTCGCGACCATCCAGGCGATGAACGCGGCGGTGTTACCCGTGAAGCCATCTTTGAAGTGCTCACGCGCATCGGTGGCCGGCACAACCTTGCAGCCGGGCTTCCAGGTCTTCACCTCGTAGGTATTGCCGCACTCATCCCCAACGAAGTCCCACGTGGCGAGGAGAGTGCAGAGAAACTTGAGGCTAAACTTCTTTTGCGCGAGCCTGCAGAGCTCGGCGGCCGAAAGCTTCGGGACCGTGATGGGGTCACTCGACTTGTAGGCCACACGCCCCTCGATGAGAGCCTGGACCAACTCTGGGCTGATCGCGCCAGAGCTGACCATGTGTCCGAGTTGGAGGTACTGATCGAGCGTTGCCTTCTTTACCATCCTGATATCCTCCACATCCTTTCGGCATTCCAGCAACGAGCACAAACCATTCGTGCTTCGAAACCGGCTACCTAAGGTGTTTTTTGATGAACTATCAACAATAAGTGAAAGGGCACCCAACACAGAACAATAGAACGAAAACACGATTTTGTCAATATATTATGATTTTATCCACTTATGGAAATAGGGCAAAGCGAGCTTTACCCCTACAAAACGCAGAAGCCCCGCTCATCCTTTCGGAGAGCGGGGCCAGAACAGAATGTTCAAGGGCTCAAAGACTTTTTCAAGCACCAAGAGCCCGAGGGTCCAAGTGTCGTAGATACCTTGCGGACGAGGAGCAGGCGACCGCTATCGTGCAGACCGTCGCCGACCCAGCCGCCACCCAGGAAGCAGTCGCGACCGTCCGCGTACAACATCGCCACGCCCCGGCGACCGCCATCGAAGAGCGCCGACGACCCGAGGGCGTAGATCCAGTTCTTGCGGTAGAGCTGTTGGTGATCGTGAGCGAACTCGACAGCTTCCGTCTCGATCGCGAAGCGGAAACCCGGAGGGTGGAAGCACTCGGCGAGAGCATCCTCAATCGTGTCGATTCGCTTGCCGAGAAACTCGGCGGGGATCTCCGCGACAAGGAAATCGCGCTCGCCGGGGGTCTGGTCGATCTTGGCGCAGGACGTATGACGGGTCCACTCGCGGCCGTCGTAAAGAACCGAAACACTGTTCTTACCAGAGAACTCCGGTTCGAGTGCCTTTACTCCAAGGAGCTTGGCATAGCTCACGTGGAGACGGTGGGACGAACCGATCGGCTCGCGGGTTTCGCTGCTCGGCACGCCGCCACGGTAAGGCGAACCGGTCTGCTCGCGCGGCTTCTCGATGATCTCAACACGCTCCTCAAGAATCGCCTGCATCAGCTCACAGCTGACCGCGCCAGCGCTGACCATGCGTCCGAATTGGAGGTACTGATCAAGCGTTACTTTCTTCGCCATCCTGATATCCCCCTACATCCTTTCGGCATTCCAGTAACGAGCATGGACCATCCATGCTTCGAAACAGGCTACCTAAGGTATTTTCTTACCAACACATCAACCTTGCCCTTTTTAAGCTTTTTGTCAATATATTATGATTTTATCCACTGTTTTCCCATTGACACAGCCTCATAAATATGGAACGCGGTATGTAGGGATGCTACCTTACTTTTTAGTAAACGTTTGTATGAATACAAAACAAACAAAAACAGATGCGAAAATCGATGTTTTAGGAACAAAGGTTGATGTACTCACGACTGATGTGAGTCGACTTTCGGGAAATGTAGATAAAATCACGAAAGATGTAGATCGGGTTACGAAAAACGTAGACAAACTCTCGAAAGATGTGGGTCAGCTCACAGAAACCGTTGATAAACTTTCGGTAAACGTAGACAAGCTCACAAATGACGTAGATAAGCTTACGGAAAATGTTCAAGATATTCTCGTGGCTGTGAACCATCTATCCACACACATGGATAGTGAATTTGTGAATGTCCGTGGTGAAATTCGTGAAGTTAAAGACGACCTGTCAACAACAAAAAATGAAGTGATCGGTGAAATCGATCGCTTTGTCGTTCTCCATCAAACGCTTGATGTCGAATTAGTCTCGCTTCGTTCACGACAAGATCGCCAAGACCACTTCCTCCAAAAAGTCGCAAAAAAACTCGATCTCGAATACGAACGAAATTAAGCGAACAATCCCTGTACGTCTTCCCACGTAAGCTCCTCAAGCCCTTCGCCAGATTCTTGAATAAGCGCATCAAACAAACGCTTTTTGCGCTCTTGAAGTTCCATAACTTTTTCTTCCACGCTTCCCTTGGTGACGAGTTTATACACGTTCACAGTTTGCTTTTGACCAATACGATGCGCACGGTCCATGGCCTGTGCTTCCACCATCGGATTCCACCATGGGTCGAACAAGATCACGGTATCGGCTTCGGTAAGCGTAAGACCCGTTCCTCCGGCACGAAGCGAAAGCAAGAACACGGTCACGCGAGGATCGGTTGCGAATCGCTTCACTTCTGCCATGCGATCTTTTGTCTTGCCTTCAATCGTCGTGTGCCCAATCCCCTCTGCGTCGAGCGCTTCACGCAAAATATCAAGCATGCCCGTAAACTGACTGAACAATAATACTTTCTTGCCGCCTTCTTTGGCGTTACGCACGAGCTCAAGCGCGAGTCCCATTTTTCCAGACAATTCTTCCGTGCGTGGCAAACGCGGATCAGCCAATGTTGGGTGATCACAAATACGACGCAATTTCATCAAAGCCGTCAAAATCTCAATGCGTGCACGCTTAAATCCTTTTTCCGCCACGGCCTTTTCAACTTCACGGCGCACTTCATCAAGTGTTCGTCCGTACACCACGAGCTGTTCAGCCGTAAGCGCGGCGTGACTAATCTGTTCCACCTTTGGAGGAAGATCTGACAACAAATTCGCCTTGGTACGACGTAACATAAACGGCTTCACCTTTAAGCGAAGTCGATCAAGCGCACTGTTATCCTGACGATCACGAATCGGTCGCTCATACTGCAAACGGAATTCTTTTGCCGTTCCCAAAAACCCTGGCATCAAAAAATCAAAGATAGACCACAATTCATGCACGCCATTTTCAAGTGGCGTACCTGTGAGCGCGAGTCGGAATTGTGATGGCACAAGCTTGCAAGCTTTTGCCGTTGCTGTCGCTGCATTCTTCACATACTGCGCTTCATCAAGAATACACGTTCGAAATGGCTTCTCGCGTTTCAAATACAATGGAATATCGCGCTGCAATGCCGGATAGGTCGTAATAATCAAATCATACCCATCCGCTTTTTTCATCAACGCCTCACGCTCTTCGGCAAGACCATCGATCACAAGAACCTTCAAGCTGGACGCATAACGCTCTGCCTCTTCAAACCACGTAAGCGAAAGCGTCTTTGGACAAACTACTAAATCAGGGGCATCGCCAGGCTTACGGGTTACTGCAAGAAACGCGAGTACTTCAAGCGTTTTACCAAGACCCATTTCATCGGCGAGAATACCTCCAAATCCGTATTTCTGTAGGAAGATCGTCCACGCAACTCCGTCTTTTTGATATGGACGTAAAATCGTTTCAAGCGAAGGCGGTAATGTCACTGGCTCAATCGGCTTTCCTGATTTTATTTCACGCAAAAATGTTTCAAACCCTTCATCCATGGCCTGCACACGTGCCGCTTTCGAACGTTCAACAAGCCCGACAAGTTCTGGCGCATGCAAAAGCTGTGCGCTGAAATTTCCATCTTCATTTTCTTTTGCGCGCTGAATCAACTCAACCATCTGTTCAATTTCAGCGGCATTCGCAAGTTCGACAAGTTGGCCATCCGCCGTCTTCACATACGGCTTCCCTGATTCAATCGCATCAATCAAATCCTCCGTTTTTACAGACGCTTGTTCCGCATGCCACGCAATCGAAAAATCAAACCATCCACCGACTCCCGCTTTTACTCGCAAATCAGGTGTAATGGTCAGCGAACGAACCGTGAGTGCAGAAAGTGTCTCGCGAGCTGCATCAACCGTATAACGATATTCAATTTCTGGAAGAATCTCCTTTGCAAACACATACGAATCTTCACCGAATACACGAAAACGATTTGATTCTTCACTTGGAATTAACGGATATGCATTTGCTAAAAATATTCTCGCCTCTTCCTCAACATCAAAATCACGTTCAGGCGCATGAATCTTGCCTTCGACCTCAACTTCAAGGTCAGGACCGAGTAATGGGAGATGGCACGGACCATAATCCGCATAGGCGAGTATCTCAAAACCACCAGAAGCATGAGGCGCGATTCGAACGCGAATCGTGTCTAACAAATGACGGATTGGAGGCTTTGGCCGAGGGATGAGGCTCATTAGTCGGCGACAGTAGCAGAAAAGACGGCGGAACGCTACACTCGGCCTGTTATGCCAGTCCCCCCACCAAAAAATGCTGTAAAAGTCTTCGAAGGATTGCTTGCCACCGCCTATCAATGGCCGCAAGAAATGTTCGATGGATCCACGCGAACGTTTGAGTGCTATCTGCGCCCAGATACCGTCACGGTTATCCCATTTTTAGATCGCGATACCGTTCTTCTTACAAAACAAGAGCAGCCAGGACGGCAACTGTTTTGGGATTTCCCTGGCGGTCGTGTCGACCCAGGCGAAACACATGACGAAGCCGTACGGCGCGAGTTTCAAGAAGAGACAGACTATGCAGCAAAAGACCTCATGGTTTGGTACAAGAAATCTCACAGCGGCATGATCCGATACGAACAACTTTTGTATGTGGCGAAAAATCTCGAGACTGATCCACACCCAAATCACGAGATAGATGGAGAACGTATCGAACTCTTTCCAGTAAAATGGAATGAACTTATTGAAATTTGTTTACGTGGAGAGCTTCGCCAAGAAGCGGTGATGCTCGCCGTGCTCGGGATGCATCTTGATCCAGCGCAACGCTTGCGGTTAGATACGTTTCTCAACTAGGTATGGGACGCATCGCTCAATCATTTGCCCTTCTCACGCTCGGCGCTCTTGCAGCCGGAGCAGGAACGGTTGTAGTTGTTTACCGTGCAAACAATGACCGCTCGGCTCTCATCTCTCAAGCACAACAGGCGCGCGCCCAAGCAGAAGAAACCACGCGCAACACGAAAGACTTGGTTGCGGAAGCAAATAAAAAAGTAGAAACCGCAGGTCAAGAAGTCGCGAAAGCACAAGCGCGAATTCAAGCACTTGAAGTCGAGCGAAGAATGCTAGCGAACGCGATTCCTCTCACAAAACCAAAGACCGCGGCAGGCTGGAAAGAGTTTGTTAGCATGCCCCTTGGATTCACCATCAGCCTCCCAACGCCAAACGTGGAACCGCAATTCACCCAAACATCTTTTGATGCTGGCTGGCTTCTCATCTCAAAATATAATGGCGAACCCGTGGCATATGACAAGAGTTTTCTATTACAAAACCATCTCCTGATTGGAAGCAGCACCGAAACCTCTTGGACCTATCTCATCCAATCAAATGGCGAGCCAACAATGCTTATTCGCGCCTATACCAACGCAAACATCACCGATAAAACCGTGCTCGATGTCCTTTCCACGCTCACCTTTAAAGACTGATGAACTGGTCTCCCCTTCTTCGATGGTATTCGACGCACAAACGCGACCTTCCGTGGCGACGGACACATGACCCATATCGTATTCTGGTTTCTGAGATCATGTTGCAGCAAACGCAGGTCTCACATGTTCTTGAATTTTATAAAAATTGGTTAAAACAATTCCCAACTTGGCACGCACTATCTCGCGCTTCAAATGCAGAAGTCATCCACGCCTGGGCGGGTCTTGGATATAATCGCCGTGGACTCATGCTGCGCGATATCGCCAAAGAAATCATCGCACACGGAATTCCAAAAACAGAAGCTGATTGGCAAAAACTCAAAGGAATTGGCCCATACACATCAGCCGCGGTTTCCGCATTCGCACAAGGCCAACACACGATCCCCATCGACACGAATATTCGACGTGTTCTTGCACGCATCACGCTCGGGAAACCATTCCCTACCTTACTGGATGATGCTCAATTAACTAGGCTCGTTGGCCCACAAAAACCAGAGCTCTGGCAAGCGACATTCGATCTTGCGGTAGACGTCTGCAAAAAAATCCCTAACTGCACAGTTTGTCCGCTCCGCTCGCAATGTTTCGCCTCAAAAAAATTCCTCTCAGGCCGCGTGCGTATTCCAAAACAATCCATCAAAAAAGCCGTCGAGAAAAAATATCGAGACAAGCCATTCCCAGACCGAATTTACCGAGGGCGAATTCTCAATATTGTTCGACAAGGTTCCGTCCCACTTGCAAAGCTCGGTCCCCTCGTCGATTCAAGTTTCAAGCTTCAAGATTCAAGCTGGATCAAACGAATGATCATTCGAATGGAAAAAGACGGATTAATCCGAATGGAAAAAAGCTCCGTGAAATTATTTTAATCCAAACAACTCCATCGCATTCTTCGTGGTCTGCTCCGCAACTTCCTGTACAGAAATTCGACGAACTTTTGCAACGTGATGCGCCACTTCCTCGACATAACTTGGCTCATTTCGCTTTCCTCGGTAAGGCGCCGGAGCGAGATACGGAGAATCCGTCTCTAACAATAAACGATCAAAAGGAATTTGCTCAATTGTACGATCAATAGAATTTGCAGGATCCTGACCCTTGCGAGGCGGAAACGTTGCAATACCATTCACCGCAATAGAAAGCCCTAAATCTAACAATGGCTTCGCCTCTTCCCACGTGCCTGTGAACGAATGGATAACACCTTGAATCTTGAAACGTGCCTGCACGCCGAAGTGCGTTCTGGCACGCAGGCGTGAAACATGAAACTCTTGAAGAATCTCTGCGAGACGCGCAAGTGATTCGCGACAATGAAACACGACCGGCAAATTCAATTCCTGTGCCGCATGCAAATGTTCCATGAGCACGAGCTCTTGTGCTGCTTTTGCCTGTTCACGATCTCGCGTCTCATCAATACGATACCAATCCAAACCCGTCTCCCCAATAGCTACGCACTTCTTCGAGAGAGATGCGACACGAATGAGATCTTCTTTTGATACAGTTTTCTCTGGCTTCTCGCCCTCATTCTCGTCTTCATAATCACTCGTCACATGTTCTGGATGCAATCCAACCGTGGCCCAAATCCCTTCATGCACATCCGCAAAACGTAAACCCTCTTCGCTATTTTTCAAACCTGTACCAATGGTAATTCCCCAAATCTGCTTCTGACTCATCCGTTCCAATACCAAAACTCGATCCAAATCATACGGACGAAAATGCACGTGACAATGCGTGTCGATCAAGAACGGCCTCACAACAAAAATCGCAATGAAGACGAAAACGCTGACTGACACCAAAGCGCAACTTGGGAACCGCCAAGATACGACATAAGCGTTGCATCAAGACGATAGAAAAATACGATATAAACAGCAGATCCAATCAACACAATTCCAGATAAAAACCCAAGAATTCCACCAAGAAACTTATTAACTAAGCTAATCAACGGCAATGTGGTGACAATTTTAAGTAATTTGGAGGCGATATGAAACAATGTCCCGACAAGTTTCGCGACGATGAGCGCAATCACGACAAATGCGATAAACCGCGATGTCCCAACGCCAAACCATCCAGACGCATATCGCGCAATCATAAACGCCAGAACCGCCCCAACAAGCTCACCGAGCGACTCGACAATTCCAAGCTTCCAGCCTCGAGCGGCCAGAGCGAGCAGAAGAACCACTAAAATTATCTCAACAATCATATACTTCTATTATACCTCGGAACGTGGAAACAGAGGCATCGGATCCCCAAGCGGAGCTCCTGGCTTCAATCCTCCCCACTTCAACCCTTGAACCCATCCCTGACTCAACTCTTTTTCCGCATTCAATCCAAGTTGTTCAAAAATCTTGTTTGAAATCTCTGGCATAACCGGCTGCACGAGCCACGCATACCAACGCAAAGATTCAAGCAAAGCATATAATATTTCTCCAACTTGCTTTGGATCTTCTTTCACCAACTTGAATGGCTGCGTTTCTTCAATCAGTTTATTTGCTTGAAATAATCCCGAGCGACGCGTCTCGCCCACGCCATCCCAAATCGCCGCAAGAGCGATATCACAACGATTCGTCAGGTACGCATTTTCAACAACGTGATGAATCGCATCAAGCCCGCCCTTTCCATCCCACACACTCGCTTCATTCACAGGAAGCGAAGCCTCAGTCGTATCCGCGTCAGGAACCTTGCCATCGAAATATTTCTTAGACATCGCAATAGCTCGATTCACTAAATTCCCAAACGTGTTTCCAAGATCCGATGCATAGCGTGCTGCAAGGCGCTCACGCGAAAAATCTCCATCTTCTCCAAACGGAATTTCGCGCAAGAGAAAATATCTCACCGCATCAAACCCATACTTCGGTACAAACTCACGCGGATCCACGGCATTCCCAAGTGACTTTGAGATCTTTAATCCATCAATCGTAAAGAAGCCGTGTGCGTGAACCTGTTTTGGTAATTTTGGCGATCCATCTTCATGACGCAAAAGCGCATCATTCTTTGCCGCACTCATAATCATGGCTGGCCAAAGCGCGCAGTGAAATTTGATAATATCCTTTCCAACCAAATGAAGATCCGCAGGCCAAAACTTGCTAAACAAAGCCTCATCCGTGCCATATCCTGCCGAAGTCATGTAATTCAAAAGCGCATCAAACCAGACATAGATACGCTGATCCTCATCACCTGGAACTGGAATACCCGCTGGCACGGACTTTGCCTCGCGACTGATGGAAATATCCATCAAATGGTCTTCCACATAATTGTGAATTTCATGACGACGTGACTCTGGCATCACAAAATCAGAACCCTTTGTATAGAGCGCGAGTAGTTCGTCACGATACTTCGACAAACGGAAAAAGTAATTCTTCTCTTTAATGTGATCGAGCTCTTTGTTTGGATGGAGCGGACAACGCTCATTCGCTAATTCCGTTTCCGTTTTGAATGCTTCGCATCCCGTGCAATACCAACCTTCGTACACACCCTCATAGATATCTCCGCTCGCTTGCACCGCTTTCCAAAATCGCTCAACACCAGCGAGATGTCGTGGCTCGGTCGTGCGAATAAAATCCGTATATGTAATATCAAGCTCGTTCCATGTTTCGCGCCAAGCGCCAGCCATGCGATCGAGATATGTCTTTAAATCTTTTTCTCCAGCCACTTCCATGGCAAGAACATTTTTTTGACTGTTCTCATCTGTCCCTGTTGCGAAGCGCGTCTCATCTCCACGCAAACGATGGAAGCGAGAAAGCGCATCCGCGACAACGGTCGTGTATGTATGACCGATATGCGGTCGATCATTCACGTAATAGATAGGTGTGGTGATGTAGTACTTGGACATATCAAGATGGACCAATGATCACGATAAACTCCCCTTTCGTACTCGTAGCCTGCAACTGTTGAATCACATCCGTGATCATCCCGCGATAGAGGGTCTCATGCAACTTCGTAAGTTCCCTTCCGATAAATATCATTCGTGTTGGTTCAAGATGTTTTTGCAAAGCCTCAAGCGTTTTCATAATGCGGTGCGTAGACTCGAGAAAAATCGTAGGCATTTCTCGCTCAGACATCTCCTTAAATAGAGTCTCGCGTCCTTTCTTGTGTGGAATGAAGCCGATATAGGTAAATTCATCCATTGGAAACCCACAAACCGAGATCACGGACGTGAGAGCTGACGGTCCAGGGATTGGCTCAATTTTGATTCCTGCCTCAATCGCAGCCTGCACAAGCTTGCCTCCAGGGTCATTCATGCCAGGCGTCCCAGCATCACAGGTATATGCAATCTTTCCGCCCGCTTGAAGACGCGCCACAAGCATCGCAACCGAGCGCGCATCAGAATGCTCATGAATACTCAAAAGAGGCTTTTTTATCGCAAGATGAGCCAATAATTTTGAAGTGACTCGCGTGTCTTCACATGCAATCGCATCGGCTTCAGCAAGAATACGGCTCGCTCGAACCGTAATATCTTCTAAGTTTCCGATGGGGGTGGCCACCATGAAAAGCGTTCCTGACATGCCGAAGTTTTAGCAGAATGGCAGCGTTTCGGCTATGCTCTGGCTATTATGACTTCTATCCCCAAGCAATACCGCATGCCACTCATTGCAGGCGGAATCCTTCTTTTCGCCATTGTGATCGCGGTAGCTGCACGTCCAAAAGAAGAAAACACAACCCAAGAAACGGCAACAACGTCCCCTGTCGCCGAACAAACCGCCTCCACAACAAAGCCTACTCCAGCGCCTCCCACAGCTCCGGCAGCAAAACCAGGCACCAAGCCAACAACAAAGCCAACTACAAAACCAGCTCCTGCTCCAATCCAAACCGCCACAAATCCAGCGGCTATCGGACGCGCTCCGACTATCGTAAGCGATCAGCTTCAAATCATGGCAACCGTCAGCCAATACGGCGCTGACCTCACATGGACAAAGAGCTACAACAAAACAATTAAAGGATATGTGATCGTAAAAAGTGTTTCGGACACGAATCCCTACTATCCAAAACAGTACTGGTCCATGTTCCGAAATCCAGACACAGGGAACTTTACCTGGCAGGATCGAAATATCGAAAAAGGAAAAAAGACTTATTACCGCGCATGCGCTCTCCTTACAGACGAAAGCGTACTCTGCGGAAATGTGACCTCTGCCCTCAAACCATAAATTCAAGTATCATAGCTCGGTATGAAAAGAACTTTTCTCATCGCTCCGCTCCTCACTATTGCCCTCTTTGGCTTTGGCTGTAAGAGCACGGAGGCGCCAGCACCCCAAATCCCAAATGCAGTCGTCCCTAACGACAGCGCGCCAGTTTCTGTTCCAGTCCCAACTTCAACAACGCCCGTCGGTGTTTCACCGGATGTGCTTTATGCAAGACAAGTTCTACGCAATTTGAGCCAGGCGAACTCATTCCGAGCTAGCATGAAGGTCCCGACAGCCAATGGGCGCGTTGCTACGAATCTTGAATACAGTCGTACAGGCGGACTTTCTGGAAGCATCGAAATTCCAGGAGACAATGGGGCCACACAAACCGCAAATCTTTTTGCGAATGACTCAGAAATCTGGTTTCGCCAAGGGACGACAACCTGGCAGAATCTCTCCAACACAGAAGACGGTAAAAACTTTCAAGCCGTGTTTCAGAACGCTTTTAATTACCAAAACCGTTATCAAAGCACCGTCGCTGACACCGCCACGCTCACCTCGAAAACAGACGACCCAGTTGAAGCCTGCTCACGCTACGCTTTCAATCAACCAACCGGAAATGGCGGCACACAAACTTTTACCTTGTGCGTAAAAGCCGACTTGCCGGTTTATCTCACCATTGACGGACCATTTGGACAGATCGAGGTCCACTATCGCGATATCAACGGAAACGTCGAAGTGAAGCGGCCGGTGTAAAAAAACAAGAAACGGTTCAGCATTGACGCCTGAACCGTTTTTTTGTACCTTAGAATTAGCAGTCTATTGATTTGAGTGCTAAAATCATAACCACGTATGATGCCCCAAAATTTCACCACAAAAAGCCAAGAAGCGTTAAACCTCGCGCAGCAACTCGCGCTCTCAAACGGACAACAAACGCTTGAGTCGATTCACCTTTTTTCTGCCCTGCTCGAACAAGAGGGCGGAGTAGTTCCTGCTGTCTTAAAAAAGCTTGCTGTAGATACGGATATTCTCAAAGACGAAGCAGATGAGGTTTTAACAAAGCTCCCAAAAACGCCAGTAGGAATGGGAGGCGTAGGACAACTTTATCTCTCCCCCGCTAGCGCAAAAGTCTTACAAGGAGCTGAACGCATCGCCGCGCAATTTAAGGATCAGTACATTTCTACGGAACATTTGCTTTTGGCGTTGATCGAAGTAGACAATGAAATTGCCGACATTCTTAAAAAGAATGGCGTGACATTAGATGAAATTCTCAAAGCATTAAAAGACGTACGCGGTTCCGTAAAAGTCGACTCCCCTGAACCTGAGAGTTCATATCAAGCCCTAGAAAAATATTCGAAGAATCTTACCGAGCTCGCCCGTCAAGAAAAACTCGACCCAGTCATTGGTCGTGATGATGAAATTCGTCGCGTCATGCAAATTTTGTTGCGCCGCACAAAAAACAATCCAGTACTTATCGGAGAGGCAGGAACAGGAAAGACAGCAATTGTAGAAGGTCTCGCACAACGTATTGTTTCTGGAGACGTTCCAGAGTCACTCAAGAATCGCGAAGTAATGGCGCTCGATATTGGCGCACTCATCGCGGGAACAAAATTCCGTGGAGACTTTGAGGAGCGCTTGAAAGCGGTCATGCGTGAAGTAGAACAAGCCTCTGGAAAGATTATCTTGTTTATTGATGAGCTTCACACGCTTGTTGGCGCGGGAGCTTCTGGCGAAGGTGGCTCACTTGATGCATCAAACATGCTGAAGCCAGCTCTTGCTCGTGGTCAATTGCGTTGCGTTGGCGCCACTACGCTCGCTGAGTATCAGAAATACATTGAAAAAGATGCGGCTCTTTCGCGTCGCTTTCAGCCCGTGTTTGTCGATGAACCAAGCGAAGAAGATGCTATTGCGATTTTGCGCGGAATCAAAGATAAATACGAATTACACAGCGGAGTGCGCATCACAGACAATGCCATCGTATCAGCGGTAAAACTTTCCACGCGCTATATCACGGATCGCTTCCTTCCAGACAAGGCCGTCGATTTGATTGATGAAGCCGCAGCCGCTCTTCGCATGCAAATCGACTCGCTTCCAGAAGCGCTCGATAAATTGAAGCGCGAGCAGATGCGTTTGGAAATCGAGAAACGCGCACTCTCAAAAGAAGAAGACGCCGAATCAAAAGAGCGTCTCGCGGAACTCGAACGTCATCTTGCAGAAACACGCGAAAAGTCAGAAGGGCTTGAGATCTCATGGAAAGCGGAGAAAGAAATCATCACCGCTATCAATGCAGCAAAAAAAGAGATTGAAGCATTCAAAAGCGAAGCAGAAATCGCCGAACGTCGTGGCGATCTCGAAAAGACCTCCGAAATTCGATACTCGAAACTTCCCGCTGCAGAAAAAGCACGCAAGGACGCAGAACAAAAACTCAAGGTCTTTCAAGGAAAGCGCGGTCTCCTGAAAGAAGCGGTTACGGATGAGGATATTGCCGCTGTCGTCGCTCATTGGACCGGCATCCCTTTGTCGCGCATGCTCGAATCAGAATCCGCAAAGCTTGCGCATCTCGAAGAGGAATTGCACAAGCGCGTTGTTGGCCAAGACGAAGCCGTAAAAGCGGTCTCGAACGCACTCCGTCGCTCACGCGCTGGTATTGGCGAAGAGAAGAGCCCAATCGGAAGCTTCTTGTTTCTCGGCCCAACGGGAGTTGGAAAAACGGAGCTCGCCAAAGCGCTCGCGGAAACCATGTTTGATGATGAGAATGCGCTCATCCGTATCGACATGAGCGAATATCAAGACAAACACACCGTCGCGCGCATGATCGGTTCACCTCCAGGCTATGTTGGCTACGAAGAAGGCGGACAGCTCACGGAAAAAATTCGTCGTCGCCCATATGCCGTGGTCTTACTTGATGAAGTTGAAAAAGCGCATCCAGATGTTTTTCACACTCTCCTTCAAGTACTTGATGATGGTCGCCTCACAGATGGCAAAGGCCGCACCGTAAACTTCAAAAACACGGTGATCATCATGACGTCTAACATCGGATCAGATCTCATTCTCGACTTCGGAAAATTCCGTTCAGAGATAGGATTTAAAGACAAAGAAGTCGATGAAGAAGCAACACCAGAAGGCGTCAAAGAACGCGTCATGACCATGCTTCGTGATCACTTCCGTCCTGAATTCTTGAACCGTGTCGATGAAATCGTCATGTTCCAAGCGCTCGGCAAAAAGGAACTCTCACGCATTATTGAACAGCAACTCACGCTCGTCACAAAGCGTCTCCATGAAAAGAAGATTGAAGTGACATTCACCGAAAAAGCCAAAGAACTCGTTGCCGAAAAAGGATATGATCCAAGCTTCGGTGCCCGTCCTCTCAAGCGCGCCATTCAAGATTTAATTCTCGACGAACTCGCCCTCAAAATTGTAGATGGTTCAATCAAGGAAGGTGACAAGATCAAAGTGGATGCAAGCAAAGATCAGATCGTCATCAAATAATGACAAAAAACCCGCTTGAAAAAATCAAACGGGTTTTTTGTTTGCATCCAAAGCACACAACTGGTTCAATGCAGTGAAAGTGTATGCTGTTTTGCGTATTCAACCAAAAAGGCTCGTATCACGGGTCACTCACAACCATCGATGGTAAATTTAACGCGGAGCAATTGGATAGATCATTAAAAACAACCCTCGATTGGGAACATTGTTCAAAATTAGGAATCCCCTATCTACGACCGATGGGATTTGAAGACGGACTTGCCATGATAGCGGAAAGAATTCCTTTGAACGACAAGGTATTCGCAAAGGCATTCGTTCGCTTTGCCGATAGTTTCGGGCTGGAAACAATTCCATTTGAAGGCAAGAAAATATACATCTGGCAAAAGCTCCTATCCGCATTCGGTGCACAAGAGGACATCTATCGTTATGCGCGCGCACTCAGACTTTGGCCGGAAGCGGAATTAGATGCATTTAACGTTCTTGCCTTGTAACTCTATGGCAAATAAGGAATTAGCGTTATCACAGGAAATTACCATAAACAAACAGACCCAAACCGGAGAAACGTTAGATGTGGCGACAACACGGAAGAAATTGGATCGATCGCTTGCACGCCGTATAAGCTCATTCAAATCCAAATGGCTTCGCCTTGCTTTCGTCGGAGCCATGGGATTCGCTTCGGAACCCGCAGCTCAAAACACAGAACAAATGCCGGACGAATCCGCTTTTACTCCCGCGACAGAAGAAGCGCTTTTTCAACGCGACATCGCCGAGGCCGTGGGACCGGGCGCCATCGCACGACTCAACCGATACACAGAGAGCGAACCGGATCTTCAAGCCTATCGCGAGGAACTCCGTGACCCGGAACATCCTCGTGCAAGCTTCGCGGGCTTTGAACGGCTCGGGTATTCCTCGGAAGAAATCCGCGAACTCACCGAGACGCTCATTCCCCCCGATTGGATGACGGCAAGAAATATCCAAAACATTGAAGTCATCGACGGCGAAATTCCAATGTCATACCATCTAGAAGACCGCACAGATGCACGAGCTGCGGGAGATTGTTCGAGCTCATTCATACCCGGCGAAGCTTCCATGATTCGTATTTCAAAAACTGCCGTGGAGAACATACCGGAAAAGAGACGGTTACAATATCTCATGCAACTACTTACACATGAAGCGGCTCATGCAAACGAGCCGTTAAGCTCCTCAACGCTCGACCCGGAAACCCGTACATGGGCCATGCACTGGATGACGGAACGCGTTCAAACGCTCTCCGCGACGAGCGAAATTACGAGTGATATCTATCTTCAGCGAATGCGCAATGAAATTGCAGGATTTACCGGTGACACACGGGCGCTGCCGGCACCCGGAGAAGGTGCCTTACCGTTTAGCTACCCACGCTCAATCGAGGATACAAGAGAACGCTTCGAACTCGCACACCGCTACCAAGAATACTACGCGGAAACCATGGCTATTATCATGACACTGCGCACACAAGAACAAGGCCCAAACGACTCATCGACCTGGGAAGAACGTACAGCTCGCGCTCTTTTAGTAGCCTCCACATTTGGAGCGTTAGCGGTAAATTGGAGAACAGATGATGAAGCCTATCAAGACGCGCTTGAGCATGTACGTTTTGTACAACGCATGGTTCCCGATATCGAGGAACGCCAGGCACAATACAATGCGACATTGGCGCGAATGGAAACAGACCGATAGCAATAAAAGAAAACACCCTCGCCAGAATGCACGGGTGTGTTTAAATTTAGCCACGCGGACGTAGCAACCAGAGAGGAACGGCACACATCACAAGGAGAAGACCAGAAACCATCCATCTACGATAGATGGAAGCAGACATCGGAGGCATGCTATAGATGAACGCCCACACGCCAATCAACACAACGAACACAGAAAAAGCCAAAGAACTCGTTGCCGAAAAAGGATATGATCCAAGCTTCGGTGCCCGTCCTCTCAAGCGCGCTATTCAAGATTTAATTCTCGACGAACTCGCCCTCAAAATTGTGGATGGTTCGATCAAGGAAGGTGACAAGATCAAAGTGGATGCAAGCGAAGATCAAATTGTCATCAAATAAACCGCTACAGCAACCGCTGTTTCACCGCGCAAGACACGCGAGCCAAGAGAGACCGGGATAAGCCCGGTCTTTTTTGCGTGCGCAATCTCCTCCTCATCCCATCCGCCTTCAGGACCGATAAACATCCCGTACGGGCGCGATTTATCGCGCCCCGATTTGTCGGGCGCGTATTTGTCGGGCGCGATAAATCGCGCCCCTACGATATCTAGGAAATAATTTCCTTCATTCTGCTTCGCATCAATCAATGCATCTGAAAATAACATGGGCTCAGCCACTACTGGAACAATGCCGCGCCCACTTTGTTCAGCGGCTTCTTTCGCAATCTCCTGCAAACGCTCTTGCTTCACGTCTTTCTTGATCGTACGCCGTGTAATCATCGGGACAATACGCGTCACGCCACACTCAACCGCTTTCTGAACTGCCCATTCAAAACTCTCACGCTTCAGAATCGCAGCATATAGAGTCACGGAACGTGCAGGCTCGCAACCAGTTGATACATCTGCAGAAAACTTTTGAAGACGCACCGAGCGCTTCATCACTTCCACAATTTCATACTCTGACTGTTTATCTTTTCCATCACACAAAAGCACATGTTCCCCTATTCTCATCTTCAAGACATCCGAGATCTGTCTACCGGCCGCATCATCCAAAACGATCTCCGGAAGACGGAGATCGTATGGACCAATAAATCGGTGAACCTTCTTCATGTTCGTTTTACTCGTCACCCTTCATGGCAGACTCTACTTCCTTCCACTTGCTCATCAAGAACGCGCGCACTTCTGGAATTTCCTTTGCGAGCAAATCCTTGGACTTGCCATAGTGCTTCAACACATCTTCAACAATCTCCTCGTACACCTCTTTCGTCATTTCTCCAGCAGCATCAATGCGCTTCATGACCAACTTCTGCAAAGCCATGGCTTTCTTGCGAGCATCCTTAGTCAATTCCTTGCCCTTTTTGGACTGAAGAAACAACCCAGCAGCAAGACCGAGAATGGCCCCGGCGGCAACTCCAGCTCCCAAGGCACCAGCAGCGGACTTCTTTTTGACGATCATATGGTGTTTCGGATAAATGAATGATGCGCGAAGTATACGAGCCCAGCAGGGCATGCGCAACAAGAGCCGACCGTGTAAGATGAGCCAATATGTTTGACTTCATCTCTATCGGCGATTCCACCCTCGACGTTTTTCTTCAAATCCACGAAGCGACTGTTTCTTGCCAAATCAACAAAGAACAGTGCCTCATCTGCCTTGAGTATGCAGAAAAGATCCCCGTTGAATCTGTCGTGAAGATTCCGGGTGCGGGCAATGCTTCGAACGCAGCCGTTGGCGCTTCGCGCCTTGGATTAAAAGCAGCCATTGTGAGCGTACTTGGAAAAGACGATACAGGAAAAGAAATTCAACAAGGCTGGAAAAAAGAAAACGTTTCGACAAAATACACCATCTTCGATCCAAAACACGAGACCAACTATTCAACTGTTCTCAATTTCAAAGGCGAGCGAACCATTCTTGGAAATTCGGCCCCACGAAAATACATTCTTCCAAATATCGATGGAACGAAATGGGTCTACTACACCGCCATCGGTCCTGGTCATGAAAAACTCGAAAGACAACTTCTCACTCACCTCAAGAAACATCCAAAACAAAAACTCTGTTTCAACCCTGGCACGCAACACTTACGACGCGGTTTAGAAGCGATCAAACCCGTTATCGCTCGTTCAGAAGTTTTTATTCTCAATAAAGAAGAGGCGGAGCGTCTTCTTGAAGATGGCCAACGCCCAATCCACAGCCTGTTAATCAGCTTGCATCAACTTGGACCAAAAATCGTCGTAATTACTGACGGACCAAAAGGTTCACATGCCACCGATGGTACGCATATCTGGAGTCTTGGAATTTTTCCAGGACCAATCAGCGAGCGTACCGGCGCAGGCGACTCGTATGCAACCGCCTTTGTCTGTGCACTCCACGCAGAAGCAACCATTCCTGAAGCAATGAGCTCCGGAACAGCAAACAGCTGGAGCGTAGTTCAACACATTGGACCACTCAAAGGACTTCTTACAAGACAGCAAATGAAAGCTGCGATTAAAAAATTCAGCAAGATAAAACCCGTGATGGAACATGTACTACTGGAACACGAAACAAAAGTGTAAGCGCAATAAAACGGCCATCTGGCCGTTTTATTGTTGGTGCCCCGAGTAGGACTCGAACCTGCACACCCTTTCGGGTTAGGGATTTTAAGTCCCCCGCGTATACCATTCCGCCATCGGGGCTCGGCGCTTTTCTATCATGGTTTTCTCAGCTTGTCACGGTATAAAAAAACCACCCTTCGGTGGCTTAGACCATGAGTGCGAGCATCACCTTGCGATAAAGCTCATGCACGACTCGCATCTGCGTGGCGCCCATGGAGGCGTAGTTGTCGAGCCCAGGAGCCGCATTCACCTCGATGATGGTGTACTCGGCGGGCGGGTCCGAAAGTTCGGCCTCGGTCATCACATCGATGCCGATGTACCGAAGGTTCATGTCGCGCGCGATGCGCACGGCGAGCTTTTTCCACTTGGGATGCAGACATTGCGTCACGTCACGAGCATCTCCTCCGGTGGAGAGATTCGCGTTCGGCAACAATTTCAGGTTGCGCTCACGCGCGAGCACGCTTGTACGGGTGAGCTTGTGCATGCGTAGCGTCTGCGTGATGCGCGGATCGTTGGGCTTGAGCTCCGTGTCCCGACCCTCTTTGACGAAGGCCGCCTGCTTCTTAGCAAGAAGCTGAGTGATGTTCGATCGCCCGTCGCCGATTACGGTGAGCGGCATCCGTTCATACGCCGAGATGATCTCACGATCAAGCACGACGATACGGTAGTCGCGACCGACTGCCCTTTGCTGGACGAGGAACATGCGCTCACTCCTCGATGCCTCCGTGACCGCGCGGAAGAATTCACGCTTGTTGCGCGGAAGCGCTACGCCAGAACCTTGGCTTTTGCTGTTCGGCTTCACGATCACGGGCAAGCCGAGCTGCTGCGCGTATGACCACGCGGCATCCGGGCCCTTGTTGCTCTTGATCTTCTTCGCCCATTCGCGCGTCGCGAACGAATCGCCTTGCGGAACGGGATAACCGTCCAGCGAGAGAAAATGCGCAGCGTATGCTTTGTCCTTTGCGATCTCGGTCGCGCCCGAACCGTTCAGATCGAAAACCGTGTTACGCAGGTAACGACGACGACCATCCGGTAGGACGATACGCGCGACATAGCCGAAGCGCGGTTCGATCTCGAGCCGTACGCCGAGCTCCTTGGCGAGCTTCTCCAGAATCGGAACAACAAAACTCTTCTTCATGCCTGCCTCCTTTTTATGTTGTGTACGTGAGCGCTGCATGGTTCTTTTCATAAAATGGGCGTATTGTCAACCCTCGAAGCCGACTTTGCAACAAACAAATACTGATAGAGATCTTCTTCAGGAAGCATCGCCACATCACCTACTTCGCCGCTCGCCTCGAAGTTTATCGGAACCCCCGAATCGCGAATAATGACGATTGGTACAGATTCAGCTCCTTCGCCCATAACCAACACGGCAGCAGCGGCAAGCGCATGCACGATATTTGCCTTAGTCATCTTGAGAGGGCGTCCGTACAAGTCAGGAGTTCCAATATAATCTTTTAACTGATCAACACCAGCCCAAGCAAGCGCCATACCCATCGTCCCCTGTCGCAGCGGCACTGTGCGCGTGTCCGTGAGAATCAGTCCGATTTCTCGATTCCCAAACTCATCTCGAAGTCGTTTTGCTGACTCCTTCGGATCTTTGGGCAGGAGGATCACGGACCCGTTTGCGTTGGACTCATCCACGCCTGCATTTGCACACCAATCATTTCCATTCCTCGTCAATAGACACCAAGGCGTTTCTACGCTTTCTTCCGCTTCTTCGAGAATCACCTGTCGTTTATTCCTGTTCGATGCAATCACGCGATGCTCCGCAAGTGCAACGATCTTGGACGTGACAACTAAAATATCACCCGCCTGAAGAACAGGAATGCTTTCGACAATAAATTCTCTCAGATTTTCGCCTTCGCGGAATAACCGAGTGCGTACTGGTATAATCTGCATATGCAACCCCTTATACCTATCGGGAATCCGCCAATCAAGCAAGACTGGTTAGGAATTTGGTATACACCTCTTCCGGATGAACCTATACCGAACCTCGGTAATCTAAAACCTTGGAAAACGATACAGGCCAATAAAACACAGGATCCTTTCAAGCTTGCAGATACTTATAAACGAGAGGTTCCATCAGGATCAAGCGTCTATCTCCTAATCCCAGGAATGCGCTTCGACAGGTTTGGTACGCGTAAAGGCCGTGGCGGTGGGTGGTACGATCGTTTTCTATCTGCCGTTCCTCGTACATGGTTACGAGTCGGCGTCTGTTCTCCTGAAACATGGTCGGAAACACGATTGGAACAAAACACCTGGGATGAGCCCATGGACTGGCTTTTGATAGAAAAAACCCCACACCGCTAGGCGGTATGGGGCAGGTGCAAAAGAATCTTGCAACGAATATCGCTGGACGACTCGACTTCGTCTTCTTCTGGGCACTCGAGCGTGATGAGCCTCATATCCGAAGGAATCAACCGTTTCACACCGCGAAAGCCATCCGCATTTCGCCATGCCTCGAGTGGCTCCTCAACTACCCCGCCTGCAGATGATGTCGCGTGAATGACGGTCTGATCGTCCGTCACAATACCGACATGACCAATCCCCATCGTCGGATCACTCCGGTAGTAGGGACGAAGTCCTACACTGAATGCGAGATCGCCGGCCACAACCTGCTCCGAAGGCAGGTCATGACACGCTTCGAACTGCTGAATGCTATAACGTGGAATTTCGATCCCACGACAGGCATACAGCCACTTCACGAAGCCCGAACAATCGAACACGCCAGGCGCCTCATGCGTACGAGCACCACGGCGATACTTAGAAAGAGCTTTCAGATCACGAGCGAGGCCAATAAGATCGACCTGGACTCGTGTGTATCCAATCGACTCCAAGATTCCCATCGCCTCATCATCAGCGATTGGAAGATTGAGGGATTGAAAGTGAACCGCGCACCGATTGCCAGCGGACCGAATATGCATTTCTTCCTCCGCGGCGTGGTTTATCAATGTATATTTGTCGAGTCAATTTTTCGCTCTCTCCACCATTCGATCACAGGAGGCAGTATCGAGATGAAGATAATCGCCAAAACGACCACACTGAAATTCTCTTTTACAGAAGGAATATTTCCAAAAACAAATCCCCCAAGGGTGAACAAGAAAATCCACAAAGCAGCGCCAACAGCATTGTATAGCGTGAATTGTTTCGGATTCATGCGTGAAATTCCTGCCGTAAACGGAACAATCGTGCGCACGATTGGGATAAACCGCGCAAAAATGACTGCCATCACGCCATGCTTTGCAAAAAATGCCTCCGCTTTCACAATATGCCGTTTATCAATAAATCGCTTGAATGGACCTTCAAGCAATTTCAAGCCAATTTTTCGACCAACCCAATAATTTACCTCATTGCCCAAAAATGCGGCCGCAAATAAAGTCCCGATAAGCAAAGGAAGGTTGAGTAACCCAAGGGCCGCCAAAGATCCAGCCGCGAACAAAAATGAATCCCCTGGCAAAAACGGCATAACAACTAAGCCAGTCTCACAAAAAATGACCCCAAACAAAACGACATATGACCATCCACCCGCCCAAGCGATCAACTGAGCCAGATGCTGATCAATATGCAAAAAATAGCTCAAAAGTTGCGTCATATCCGCCATGCTAGCACACTATGCCTATGATCCTCTCCCCGGCCTTTGCCGTCATCCTCCCTATCATCGCCACGCTCCTAGGGGGTCTTTTGGTATTACGCTCTCCGCGCAATCTCGTGCCATGGCTCTCTCTTTCTGGTGGCGTTATTCTTGGACTCGCTTTTCTCGATCTTCTCCCTGAAGCGTTTGGGGCTACGGAATCAGCCGGCATCGCTCCTCTCTGGATTGGATTCGCGGCCGTAGCTTCGATTCTGTTCTTTCATCTCCTCGACAAAACATTCGACTACCACGGCCACGAAGGACACGAACACGCCCAAGTCCATCAACATATCGGCACATGGACGCGCGTTTTTGGCATGGGATTTCACGCATTTCTCGATGGCCTTGCCGTTGGTGGTGGTTTTGCCGCGGGTAATCGTCTTGGAATTCTCGTAACGATCGCCCTCATGCTCCACAAATTTACCGATGGATTAAGCACGGTAACTTTATTACGCATACGCCACAAAGAGAATGGCCCAGCTATTCTCGGTCTTATCATGATGCTTGTACTGCCAGTACTCGGATTCTTTCTCGGTCATGATCTCGTACCAAACGCCGCCACACTCGCGATCTTTCTCGCTGCGCTTGCCGGACTCTTCATCCATCTTTCGCTTTCCGAACTCCTCCCAAGTGCACATCAAGAAAAAACCTCGCGCCTCGGACTGTGGCTCACGGCCCTTGGAATTGGCTTTGTTCTCGTCTTGAATATTGTGGCTCCAGAATAAGTAACTATGGAATCATCAGAACCGCGCGTCATCGCTCCTGAGACACAACCAAGTGAAGGCGGTTTTGATGTTGCGCTTCGTCCAAAAACGCTTGCCGAATTCATCGGCCAACCAATCGCCAAAGAAAATTTACGTATTTTTATCGAGGCTGCAAAAGGACGCAGCGAACCATGCGATCACGTATTGCTTTACGGTCCACCTGGCTTAGGAAAAACAACGCTCGCGCATGTCATCTCGACCGAAATGGGCGCAAATATCCGCGTCACGAGCGGTCCAGCTCTTGAACGCGTTGGTGATCTTGCGGCGATCCTCACGAATCTAGAAGAAGGCGATATTTTGTTCGTCGATGAAATACATCGCATGAATCGTTCTATCGAAGAAGTGCTGTATCCAGCGATGGAAGATTTTGCGCTCGATATTATTATCGGCAAAGGCCCGACTGCACGCACGCTTCGACTTGATCTCAAGCGCTTTACGCTGATTGGTGCCACCACTCGCTTATCACTTTTGTCTGCTCCGCTTCGTGATCGTTTTGGAGCGCACTTTCATCTCGATTTCTACGGGCCAGATGAAATGCGCAAAATTTTAAAACGAAGTTCAACCCTCCTCGACTTGTCCATGGAAGACGCTCCACTTGGCATGGTGGCTGACCGCTCCCGACGAACTCCCCGTATCGGCAATCGCCTTCTTCGACGCGTTCGTGACTATGCGCAAGTCATGGCAGGTGGCGCTATGGATGAAGTCATCGTGAATCGTGCTTTGGATAACCTGGAAATCGATACCCTCGGCCTCGATGAAGCCGATCGTCGTACACTGAAGAGCCTTATCCAAAAATTCAATGGCGGCCCCGTTGGTCTCACCACACTCGCTGCCGCAACCGCAGAAGAAGTAGAAACACTTGAAGAAGTCATAGAACCCTTTCTCCTGCAACAAGGTCTGATCGCTCGAACGCCTCGTGGGCGTATGGCGACCGATCTCGCCTACAAACACCTTGGCTTCACTCCTCCGGAACGTCAGAGTACACTAGTCGTATGATTCCATTAGTCTTTTTCCTTTTCGCGTGGATGATCCTCGTGGGCATCTTTTTGATTGTCGCACTCATCACCGTATACATGGCCGTTCGCTACGGTCTTTCTGGGCCCATCACTGCATTCACAACGCTTCTCTTTATTGGGATGACCTGCCTCATTCTTTTCGGAACAGCCTTCATGCTCATGGGCGTAGATTGGACACAGAGCGTGAATTTGATCCCATCGATCGGTCTCCCATCCAACCTATGATTAGCCTGAACCGTCTTCCAAACGCGATTCCAGACGAAAAAGTCGTCCATGTTTTGCGTAGACATCCCATCACGATGTTCTCGCTCTACCTTGGATTGCTGGCGATTATCGCCGCTCCTTTTCTTATTTGGGGATTATTAACCTACACACAACCAGGACTTCTTGAAGATCCAGCCACCTTCACCTTGATCATTCTTGGTGCATCCATCTTCTTTCTATTCGCATGGCTCTTTCTCTTCCAGAATTTTCTCGATTATCTTCTCGATATTTGGATCGTCACTACTAAACGCGTATTAAATATCGAACAAACTGGTCTCTTTTCACGAACAGTCTCTGAACTTCGTCTCTATCGCGTTCAAGACGTCACCTCGACGGTAAACGGATTCATTGGAACCATGTTTGATTACGGAGATCTTGAAATTCAAACCGCTGGAGAAAAAGTACGATTCACCTTTGAACAAATTCCTCATCCAACACGCATCAGCAAGAGCGTACTCGAACTCGCCGAAGAAGATCGTAAAGAACATTTAGATGAAGCCGTGGAAGAATTCGGCATGCCAGATAAACCAAATACTCCAAACACGCCAAAAGCCTAATATGAAACCACTTTTTCCCGTGCGTCAGACGCCTGGCCTTTGCGGCCCAGCAACACTCAAGATCTTGCTTCAGCACCACGATAAAGAATATTCAGAAGAGGAGCTCACCAGACTCTGCGAAGTAACGCCTGATACCGCCACAAGCCACGACAGGCTGATTCAAGGCGCAAGAGCTGTTGGCGGTCTTGTTGAAGCAAAATCCGATGCTACGCTTGAAGAACTCCGTACATATATCGAAAACGAAATTCCTTGCATCGTCGGATGGAGTAATGCGGGCGGCGATCACTACAGCGTGGTGTATGAAATCGGTAAACTGAAAGTTTTCATGATGGATCCAGAAACTGAATCAGGTATTCGCATCATGCCCATCCCAGAATTCGAAGTCGCCTGGAGAGATAATCACGCAGGCGTTCTCACAAAGAACTGGTTGATGGCGATCACCAACTTCAAAGGGTAATCCGCCTATCGGCGGACAGGCTAGGAAGCCGGCGGAAGCCGGTTTTTCTTTTTCGTTTCAAGATATGAATTTGTCGCATGAACCAAATACCAACTCGCAAAACCAACAAAGCCAATATCATCAAGCCAACCTAAAATTGGGGCAAAGTCTGGAATTAAATCCACAGGCCAAAGCAAATAGACGATCGACACAATAACCAGTGCTTTCGGCTTCCAATCCGCTGAAGCATCGGACAAAAACGACCACAACCCTTTCCAATCTGGAAGAAAATGTGTGCGCTGCATGCCTAAAGTATGGCATACTTACGTCATGTTTGCGCCATTAAAATTCCTCAAGGACCATCTTTTGCCACATCCTGGCAATGGTCACCATCCGCATCTCCTTCATCACCGGAACTTATTTAGCATGGGGGCGATGCTGCTCATGATGAAGGCGGCAACGGTAATTGCTCCGATTTTATTGCCCGGCGTTGTCTCTCAAGCGAGCGTGATCACACCGCAAAATATTGTCGTCCTCACAAACACCACGAGACGCGAAATCAAAGCATCTCAACTCACAGAAGACCCTATTCTAGATAAAGCCGCACAGCAAAAGGCGGACGACATGGTCGCAAATAGTTATTTCGGCCACGAATCTCCTAGTGGAAAGACCGCCATGGACTTAATACTTGCCCAAGGGTACCCAGCCAAAATTGCAGCTGAAAATCTCGCCGTACGGTACACCGAAGCAGAAAGCGTACAAAACAGCTGGCTCCTCTCCCCTACACACCGCGAGAACATCGTGAATCCAGAATACAAAGATATTGGTGTAGGTGTAGCGAAAGGCCCATACAAGGGTTCAAACGCGATCTTTGTCGTTCAGTTGTTTGGAAAGAAACTCGCCACGGCCGCTCCACAAAAAACAATACCAACAAAACCAGCCGCGGTTGCAGCTGGCATTGTAAACACGGCTCAAGCCGCAGAACCTCTCACATGGGAAAATGCCATCACGGGCACCATTGAGAAAACCGCTCAAACCGCCGACATGGTTGTTGTTCTTTTTGTCGCGAGCGTACTTCTTATGATGCTTAGCGTTCGCTTTCACGAACGCCATCTCGCCACAATCACGCACGCGCTAGCCGTGATCGGCATCGCCATCGTTCTCCGAATGGTTTAATCGAATGTCACCTGCGCTTCTGTTTCTGCTGTTGGATTAAAAGCGCTCGCGAAATCGATATCAGGACCGAACGTATAGTTCATGAAGAAGGTATCTGAGATATCATCAACCATCGTATTCCAATTTGCTCCGTAGAGTGTTTTTGCAATGTCTTCAGTTTTTACCCAACGCAAGGATCCATCACGACCTACTGAGTACACTTTGTTGATGGTCGAGAATTTCACCATGCGTACTCCTGGTCGATAGGTCACGTTTTTTCCGAGTGGGAAGGCTCCCATCACATCAGAAGTAACGGTCGCTACGTTATTAAAATCTTGATACCACGTGAAAAAGACGCGACTATTTGGAAATGCATGACGCTTTCCATCAGCCCCAACGTAATACACGGCTTTACACGGATGATCTGCCGACGCTTTCGCTGGGCAAGCGAGCTTCAATAATTGACGCGTATAATCCGTTGGAACATCACTGTACAAAGTTGGGATTGGTGCAGAAATCGGAACAGCAACTACTGGCGGATTTGGCGTAGCAAGTGGGGCCTCTGCTTGAAGCGCACCCGCTACCCAAATAGCCGTGTTCGGACCAGCGGCCATCGAACCATTCGCATCGCGACAAAACACAAATGCAATACGAGATCCCGCATACGGGAATACAAACGAAGTGCTCGCTCGACCATTCGCCACGGTCATATCCCCTACATCGGCCAAATCTACATACAAGCGACAGGAGCTAATCGCGGCATTTGAAGAGACGGTCGCCGAAAGTGATACGGGTGTATTCACCGTTGCTTGAACAGGTGAAACCTCACTAATCACAGGTGCCGCTGAAGCCGCAAAAGGTAAGAGTAGCGCCGCACTAGAAGCAAGAAGATATTTGAAGGAGTTCATAGATAAACCTAGTCTAACATATGCCCTTGCCAAATGCAGAAATTACCGCTATAAATACCCCGCAAACCCTCGTAAAGATGCCTCGCATCCACGAGACGAACTGCGCCATGGTGGCTATGGTGAAGAGGTTATCACAGCGGGTTGTGGTCCCGTTATCATGGGTTCGATTCCCATTAGCCACCCCATCGAGAATAAACCTCCTCAACACGGGAGGTTTTCTCGTACATAGGGGCTTTTTTGAGAGGTTCTAACCGTTTTATATCCATTTTGATGCTTTCAAGTGCGTTGGAAAGAGGAACAATCCATTCCGCTTGTTTGATCGTCAGTTTTCCATCCTTCAAGGTGTAGCTTGTACCGATAGTATTGAATACTTCACGCCGTATTTTCACATCGCCAGCCATAAAGATCGCGTAAGCGTTGGTTGCAAAATGAAACGCCTGTTCCGTGAGTTCTAACCATTTCTCGGCACGATCATGTGTCTCGTTCAGATGTAGATTCGCCTTGGTCAGTTCTTTTTGCAACGTATCCCGTTCCCGCGAGAAGGTCGCATCGTCGATCAAGTCCCGATACCGCATCTTCGTCAGGTTATCGAGCTGTTGTTGGGTCTCATTGTAGGTCGCTTGGAGCATGGCGCGGGTCTGGGTGCGCGTCTCGATCTCGGTGTCGTTGCTTCGGCGCAGTTTTGAGAGCGCAAAATCACGGAACTCGGGATCAATCGTGAACTTGAGGATTTCTTTTCCGATTTGATCTTCCAGTACATCTTTGGTGATGGCTGGTTCGCAGCACTCGATCTCATGCTTTCTTCGTCGCGTGCAACGATAGTAGGTGTAGCTTGCGGTGTTGTTCGTCGTTTTGTAGTGCTTGGTCTTTTCTTCGGCAGTCACAAAGCAGCCGCAAGTCCCGCAACGAATAGCGCCAGTAAAAGCGAACTCATGGATTTTTGATCTGGGTTTGCCCTTGTTACCCATCAAGACCTGCACGCGGTCGAACTCATCCAGTGAGATCATCGGCTCGTGAGCGCCTTGATATTCCTTCCCGTTGTAGCAAACAATCCCCGCATAGAACTTATTGTTGAGCATTTTATAGATCATGCTGTCCGCAAGCGGTTTGTTGCCGGAGCGATGTCGTTTGGGAGTAAGAAAACCCCATTCGTCGTTTGCGATCTGTATGATCTTGGTTGGGTTGCAGTTCCCTGTGAGCATCAAATCCCACATCTTCCGTACCAGATGAAAACGGTCTGGGTCTTTGACGATGGTCTTGGTCAAGACATCGTTCAGGTAGCCCGTAGGCGCACGCGCGGGGAGCCAGCCTTTTGAGACCTTGCTATCCAAGCCGCGCAACGTATTTTTGCGGAGGTCGAGGATGAACTGGTTGGCCATACCGCTCTCAACACTGAACAAGAGCACGTTGTCCGTCGGCTGGTATTCACGATCCATCGTGCGGATGGATTTGATGACACTGTCTTGGAGCATCATTTGGAGGCGACCGCTGTCTACAGGATTTCGTGATAGGCGGTTGATCTGCCAACAGAGGATACCGTCTGCTTTGCCCTTCTCGATCTGCTCAAGGACTTTTTCAAACACGGGACGCGAGGATGGTCGCTTGGCGCTCTTGGCCTCAATCAGTGTTTCGACCACGTTCAATTTGAGGAGCTGGGCAAGTTCCTTGAGACGGTCTTTTTGGTCATCAATGGATTGCACTTGGCGATCCTCGCTCTCGGATGACTTTCGCGCGTATAGAATGTAGCGCAGATTATTTTCGGGGAGTTTCATATAGTGTCATGGTTGGTTTATTGATTGGCTACCAAAAAGGACGGCTCTGGTTGATCCTGCTCCACATACGCGAAACGCGTGATGCTTTGCTGGCAGAGCCGCCCATTTCGGCAGCAAATACAACAAAAGCGCTTCACGTCTGAGAACAGGATCAACGGTGTCATATTAACTCAATTGATTACTTTTGTGAACGGTTGGCGAGTAACTTCACTCTCAAACTCATCACCAAGAGCCTTCTCGAACTCCTTGTAATAGATTTCCAGCCGTTCCTTGTCCGGCTCAATTCGGTCTGGGTCAAAAACAAAACTCGTCTGTGGCACATCCATAAAATACTGGCAGTCGTTCAGCATATACGCCTCGCTCCCGTATTTGTCCTTTATGATTCGCAAAATGTCATTCAGCAGGTCTATATTCCTTTTTATGGTTTCGATATAGCCATGCACTTTGTAGGTCAGATCAATTTCATACACTCTCGATAGGCGCGTAAGAATGTCCTGAAAGCCCAGTAGGATGGCGTACTGTTTAGCCAAGCCGCCTTGTTTGATGAGTTCAAAGAGAAAGCCTACAGGCATGAACGCCTCTGCCTGTTTCTTGTAATCATCAACGAACCTCAAGCCACCTTTTAATCCGTAAAGGCTTTTACCCAGTATCGTTTCCTGCTCGCGCCTTACTCCAAAAATCTCGTCAGAGATCATGCGAGTTTCCAACTCCCCTTTGTCTATCATCTGCTGTATTTTTTGTTCGGCTTTCGTCTTGGCTTCAAGCCACTGCTTGAAAACCTCTTTGTGCGGCAGTGTCGTATCCTCCCCGTTCACAGTCTCTTTTTTGTCGCTCAAGAACAAGGGTGCATGGTCGTCCAACAACCCTTCATCAAGCCATTTCCGTGCGGCTTGTTTTATCAATTCTCCCACGGTCGTCTTCCGTTGCTCCGCACAGGCTTCGATTTTATCGGTCAAAACCTTTTCCAAAATACTTTCCTCTGACACCGGCGCGTTGTCTTTCAGCTCGTACTTCGTTCTATATGCTTCCTCCAACTTGGTCTTTTCCGCCTTGCTTGGCAGATAAGAAATGCCGCAATGCTCCGCACATTTTTTTGCTACTTCCAACATAGGAATGTCCGCAAAATAGCTGTCGAAGCTCCATGCGTTCAAGTCGAAACTGTTACTTATTGCACCGTTTGTTTTTTCATGTTTTTCTTTTTTCTCTGCAAGTGCCGCCGTGTATTCGTTATATGCACGCTTTGCTATCAGGTCGGCGATCTTTTCTTTGGCCTCTTGGCTTGCCTCACCCTTGTCGCCTACAAGCTCGTATAGTTTCAGCTCCGCCTTCAGATAGTCGCACTCCGTCTCCACGTCTGGATAGAGCTTGAGCAGGTCTTGCTTCAGTCCCTCGTCCATCAAGTCGAAGGCGTATCGGTATGTCATGTACTCACGGGATAGCCCGCTATTTTCGAGCACTGTATCCAAAACACTACGTCCATTTGGCCGCTCCTCCCCGTCCAAATTGCTCCAGTCGAAAAATCTGTCTTTTCTTTCCAGCACCTTTTTACGGTCGGTGTGCAAGTAGTAGCTGGTTGCGATATTGGCTCTCAAAAAGGCGATCTGTGCCTGTAGGAACGTCGTTTGGGCGTCCAGCTCGGAATATCCCACCGTGCGCCAGCCGCCGTTGTATTTGTTGTATTCCTTGATCTCATGATTGTCTTTTGGTTGCCATCCCTCTACAAGAGCGTATTTGTCCGCATCGCTCAAAAATCCTTTCCCTTCGCGGTCTTCGGCTACGCCATTATGGACAATCATCAAGCTACGCTCCCTTGGGGTCAGGTTGCCTTTCTGTAAAAGGCCGCTGATATTTTTTCTCATAGGTAGGCGTTAGCGTGTCTTTCGTTTCTCCAAGAATCGTTCCATCGCATCTACTTTGTCATTTAGCTCCGCCACCTCGTAGGCTTTCAGGAGTTTGTCCGTCAAAAAACCGAGACAGTTGGCAATTCTAACGTCCAGCTCCCCGCTACGCACGCCATTGATCGTGTCCTGCAAGAGCACGATCACATCTTTTGCGTTTGTGAGCTTCAGAGGTGGGAGGGGAGTTTTGAGAACGATCTGGTTTTCCTTGCCGCCTCTTGATCGCGCATCACGTTTTTCGTCCTCACTGATCGAGGGATTGTGGAGATAGCAAAACTCGGAACCCTGCATAGGTCGTGCTTGGCAGGGCTGTTCTTCGGTTGTGAGTGATTTGCAGAGCATAAGATAAGTTATGGGGTGGGTGGTTTGTGTGCCGCCGCCCCAATGGGCGACGGCTTCTTGTTTGGGTTGGGTCTGTTCCATAGTCATTTGAGTTGGTCAGACGTTTGAGAGCTGACCTCGCTAGTCCACCAGTAAAGGAATCCCTCGACGTTATCGCGTATTTCCTTCCTGATCTGGACGACGTTTTCATCGTTCAGTTCACGGTCTCCCCATCTGTCGAAGACATGATCCCTGATACATTCCAGCGCGAGCCATGTGAGTTTGCGGTAGAGTTTTATGTTGATCCCTACCTTTTTGGATAATCGGCGTTTCATATTGGTTACAGTGTCAGGATTGGTTTAGCGATTGCGTAGGTTCTTGCACTCGTCAGACATGAACCAGCGGAAATCCTCTTTCAAGCGGATGACCTTTTCCGGCTGGCCGACCATTCCGTCACGTTCCGTGATGTCGCAGACGTTGAGTGCCTTCAGGGTCTCCATTTCTTTCAGGGCGGTTGTCTTCGAGCACTGCAAGAGCGCTTCGACTTGTGTGGTCTTCAATTCGCCGCCATTCTCGATCAGGATGTTCACGAGCTTGGCGCGTGTCGGTGGGGAGCTATCTACGGCCAGCTCAATCACGAACCGCAGATCGTCGTCAGTGATTTGTGAACGACCTGCGACAACGGCGTGGCCACGGCAGAGGTTGTAAAACAATTGGGCGATGCGGTCGGGTTTCTCGATGACGGGTGGCTGATAATCATATTCGTCTGGGGCGTCATCCCGCTTGCTCACCTTCCAAAGACTCACAATGCCTCGCAGGTTCGCCAGCAACTTGGCGCAGCGCGTAATGACAAGCAGACACTCACGAGGATCGCCTTGGCGGTTCCATTCGATGCCTTCCTGATGGCGATGCCATAACCCGAACAGAAAGTATTTGGTTGCGATGCGGCACGCTCGTTCCTTGTCCTTCACTGCCGTCGAAACGAGTTGATCGGCCAGCTCGCCCTCGCTCTTGTTGCGACCGTTCATGTTGAGGAAGAACAGACGTGATCCGAGGCTCCCCATGATCCGCCAGACACGCGTTGAGATCGGCGTTGAGGCGGCGAGCATCATGAACAGGTACTCCCCGATGTATGCACGCTCCCCGTGGATGCCGGAATCGGTTTTGAATCCTTCGCCGTCGAGCACGCGCGTCAGGATGCCGAGACACTCCTGCAAATCATCCTCCCGTTTGGAAAACAGTGTCGCCAAGTCACGCACAAGGAACATGTGATAGCGAAGACGTGGGAGCAGGTCGATCTCGGCGAGCTTCTCGCGCTTCACGTTTGAAGCGTTGGAAACGAATGATGCGGGCGTGAACTTGTCGGAGGCGTATGTCAGCCCTTCGAGACCGTCAAAGAAGTTGGCCGTGATTGTCTTGCCGCTTGATGGAACATCTACCAGCACGAGTGCAAAGGGATTTGTTACGTCCTTGATAAGGAGCTGGGAGATGACCGACAGTCCAACTTCGGCGGCAAAGGCGCAATCGGGGAATTGTTGATTCACCACGTCCTTCCAGTCGGCAAAGGAGACTTGTTTTTCGAGTTTTTCAATCCGCTTGATCCGTGTCTTGGCATCAAAGCGACTTACCGCCAGCGCCAAGTCTGTGAAGGCTTGGGGATCGCCGCCGTACTTCGTGAAGTAGTCCGTCACGTCTTTCAATCCTTCACCCATGTCCAAGGGGAGGCGGGTTTGGTAGAGCTTCAACGTCTCGATGCTCTTGAGCGCATCCAGCACGCGAGCCGCGCCTTTTTCGCCTTCGGGGTCGTTGTCGTAACAGACGCAGACAGATTCGAGGCCAGAGAACTCTTTGACCCATTCCTGTTTGAACGTGCCGCATCCGCCCGTTGAAGTGATGGCAGGGATGCCTTTTGAGAGGAGAACGAGACAATCGAACTCGCCCTCGCAAAGCACGAGACTTGTTGCACCTTTGAACATCTGCCAGTCGAACAGTTCGTGCGTTGCTCCCATCGGCCAGACTTTCATCTTGGGAGTTTTCTCGTCTTTCGTTTCTGGATCGCGTCGGAGTTTCAGTAGGGCGTATTCGTCCGGCGCGTCTTTCTTGGGGATCGGAATGGTAATCCAGTTCGCGCCATAGAACTCTCCCCAGCCCAACTTGAATTGGGTGATGAGATCATCCGTGATACCGCGTTCGTTCAGGTAACGGCGAATATTGTCGGGGAGTGCTTGGTGGTACTGCTCGACAAGTTCTTTCGTGACTTCCTCAACAGCTTTTTTGCGCGGGACGCTTTTCTTGTCATGATGGTTCAGTGGTTTGGGGAACAGGTCTTTTGCGTCATCGCCGAGGTGTTTGGCGAGCGTGAAGATGTTGCCTTTCTCCCCGCATTTCTTGCAGTCAAATTGGCTCGTTGATTTTGAGAAATACAGATGCTGTTCATTCGCACGGCTGTCGTCATCACAGCCGTTGAACAGGCACTTCGTGGCGAGTTCATCGCCAACCTCCCGAAAGGTGATGCCTTTGGAGGTAAGATATTCGGCAATGCCGATGTGTTCGTCGTTCATAATTGATGGTTAGAGAGTGGGTAAAGTCTCCGCGATGCGTCGTTCCTCGTCCGTCAGAGGGCGGTACACAATCTGCATGAGACGGATCAGACTGATGGCCTTGGCCTGTGCCTCGGCCTTTTCGATGCGTCTCCCGCATTTGCGCTCGTAGAGGTCTTGAAACTCCTCGATGTCTTCCTCGGTGAGCTGCATAGAGAGGTCACGAGGAATAGAGACGGTTCTTGATGGCGCGGATTGAATCGAAATAGGAACGTGCGTTGAGCTTCAAGCGATCATTCCAGTAATCCTCGATGTCGCGCTCGATGGTTGGGTCGCGGCGGAAGACGAACTGTGCCTTGTTGGGGTTGTTATCCTTGTCCACGGCGTGAAGCTCATGTTCGAGACAGGACAACGCACAGGTCAGTCCGAGATCAAATGTGGTAAAGAAATCACTGCTGGGGAGATATTCCAGTTCTTGGTTCATAATTGGGTTGCGAGATGGATAAGGGGTCGCGTCTCGCGTGGCCACGCAATCAAAAACGACCATCATTATCATGGTCGTTATGCGGGGCTTTGAACCTCGTGAAAAACTATCCTTCGGCTATCCTTTTCCTAGCCTCTGCTCACGAAAATCAGTCCATTCTCTTGGCTTTTCTTTCCACTTGAATGGATAGCGATGTCCACAAGGTGGCGCGTTTTATCGGTACATTTGCTCCGAACGTCACTCATGAGCTGATGACACCATTGATCGGCTCCAAACGCCTTTTTGCCTGATCTCACAACACTAGCACTGGTCATATTGTAGTGTGCCAAGATGTCTTTGTATGAGACGCTCTTATTGATGCGATCTGGGGAGCTGATGAACGATAGAACGATGTCTTCTCTCGTACCTTCGTTGAAAGAAGCGATGGAGTTTCCTCTGACGTACAGAGTTCCATTTTGGTAGAAGTTTTGGCCAAGTACTTTTTCAGCGGCTTGATTGAAAAGCTCTTTGTTGAACGTGATCGTTTTTCCGCTGATGGTTATGAGTTCCGTTGGATCAACCGTGGTCACGGAATCAATAAACGAAATCGGCGCTGTGAAAGGATTGATGACGATGGTTGATGCTGACTTCGACGATTCCTCGAATAGGTTTTTGTGTTTGGGGAGCGTGTCGGAAAAAAGAAGGAAGCACCGCACAACGCCACCATGAACCTTGACCGTGCCAAGACGGTAGAGGTCATTGGCGTGTTCCTGCACGCCTTCTTTGAGTCCAAGGGATTTTGCAAAGAAACGAGCGATGTTCTCGAATACGATTTTGTATGAAAAGTGGTTGCCGCTTTCGTCGAATGTTCCCGTGGCCGGATCATCGCAACGTCCGATATACTGCCTCACGCCTTTTACCGTAGAGCGGTATTCGAGTTCGACCATGTGTTCGCCGCAGGCTGGGCATGACATGGAAACGCTTTTTTCTTCCCGTTCAAGCAACTTCGCTTTTTCGAGAGCGACGATAGATTTGTCATCAAGCCAGTCGGCGAGGTCTTCACTTGAACAATAAAGCGGACTTTTGCCGAGCGCAAGAGCCTGAAAGAACCGCATCATACCGAGCGTTCTATCTCCCATTTGCGGAGGTATTTACGGGCAACGAGATGCGGTTCGCTGATACCGAGGTTGCACGAGGACTGTCTATTCGTGTTCACGGTGGCCGTCACTACGCCTTTTGATTTCCAGTCGCGCTTTCCCTCTTTCCCTTTTTTGAACTGAAAACGAAAGATCGCGTGAACGATGCGATAACCATGAAGGCTTCGCACGTTTAGCTGACGGAGACAGTCGGCGATGGCGGACATGTTGTTCCCGACGGTTCCTTTCTTTGCTCGTAGGATCAGCTTCGCGGGGAGGCTTGGATGATCCAGCACGATTTCCGTGATTTTTACGTTGTCGATTCCGTCTTCGTCGTCGAACGTATCGAATGAGACGTTCATATCTTCGAGCTTGTCGAGCTTATATCGGACACGCGAGCTTTCATTCAGCGTCGTGCCAAGAACGTTGTCCGCAAACTGTATGGCAAGCACCTCGACATCGCGGTTATTTTTTCCACCATCTTTGATTTTCACGCTCAAGTACGCAGCATTTTCTCCTTTGATGGGGATGTAAAGGAAATAGACATCAAAGGTTGAGGCGACTTTTTTCATGACAGGCTTGCCCTTTTCGTCGTATGTATCCACGTTATGTGTGTAGTTCAGCGGACGCGCAGCAATGCCGACGAAATCTTTTTTCTCGATAGGGATAGCGCGACAATACTTTCCGCGTCCTCCATTCTGGTAGTGTTCAGACACGAGGGTTGCGATGGCATCCGTCTTGGTCAAGATTTTGGATTTCTCAATGAGTGGGACGCGATACGTTATCCACGATGCCATGTCCTCGATTTCGCAGTCCGTGAGCGCATCCATGAACAAGTCTTGCGCGTTTTGATAGAGCCAGAGCGCCTTGTCGTAGTTTCCGTATCCCAAAAAGTCATCGGGGAGTTTGATTGTATCTTTTTGCGCGGTAGCTCGTTCGGTGAGAAGTCGTGTTTCGGCTCCTCCTGTCATGTCGTTCACGAACTGAAAGTCTACCTCGATGCCGCCGCGATCATCTTGTGATTCGATGGCGTTGAAAATCTCAAGAAACTTGTCGCCGACATCAAGATCATCGTCGTCGGTCGGGATCGTTTGTAGGTTTTTGGCGGCAAGGTACTCGTTCAACCTTTCGGCGGAGCACTTTCGTGCACAATCAATCAACTGGAACATATAGAGTAATTTTTGGTTTGGTTGTAAAATCCCGTGCATTTTACGCGTTTTTTGGCTTGGAAGTCAAGCGTCGACGCTCTGATCGTCACGCCGGAAGTCTTTGACGAATCCCCGCAGAGAGCGCATATTATCATCGTTCGTAAAATCTAATTGCCTAAACTTCGCGGATAACTCCGTGAGGCATGGCATCCAATTCCGTCCAAGATACTGACCCCGTCGTTCAGCATCCTTGGACGGTCGTATCTCGAAAGAGATATGGGCGATCGCAAGATCGTCTGCTAGCGGCGGGTTTTGTGCTATCAAGCACGCCAGCCAGCACGCGCATAAAAAACCGTCCAAGGTTATGCCAAAAAAATTACCATTACACTCTCATTTTGAAATTGAAAAAAACCAAGGTCGTCCTCTTTTACGTTGGGACGGAAAAAAGTCTTTGGAGCGGATTACCTACTTTCCGTCGCAAGAAAAAGAGCGATATGGCGATTCGGAAGCCACTGATTTCAATAGCATTTTCTGGGGAGATAACTTGCAGGTGCTCGCACACCTCCTGAAAAATTATCGTGGAGCCATCAATCTCATTTACATCGATCCACCCTTCGGCACGGGTGTCGATTACTTCAAGAAAATCCGCGTTCGTGGAGAAGTGTTACACGGAAACTACAGCCTATTTGAAGAGAAACAATATGCGAACGTGTTTGAGATAGATTACTTTTTGCAATTCATGTATGAGCGCCTCGTGCTCATGAAGGAGCTACTCGCTGATGATGGAAAGATATTTATTCGTTTCGATTATCATTTTCTTCACTATATCAAGGCTGTAGCCGATGAGATATTCGGCATCGAGAACTTTCTGAACGAGATCATCGTCAAGCGTAGCCGCAACGAAGCTGGGACGACAAACCGATTAGAAACAACGACTGAATCAATCCTGCTTTATCAAAAGACCGGCCTCGCTTCGTTGAACAAAATCCAAATCAGGCGTTCAATCGCTAACGTCCAATGGACGGATTTTCAGATGGCAGGAGATCGAAATCCACCTCAACGCATTTTTCTCGGTAAAACGATATTTCCGCCAAAAGGCCAGCATTTCTCGTTGGTACAAGAAAAGGTGGATCGCATCATGCGAGAAAACTATCTCCGTCTAACATGCAAAAATTGTAAGGCAGTATATTTCGAAGCTGATTCGGACACGGTGTTATTCAAGACAATGAAGAAGCAACCAAATCGCTTCAAGTTCTATGACATCACGAATGACGTACTAGTGCATGGGGTGAAAACAATTGAGAAATGTCTTGAGTGTAATCAGTCCGATTTTCGTGTTCAGTATCTTGGTTCAGAGGAAGCGACGGTTGGAAATAACTGGACGGACATCGCTTCATACGCAACGACTACCGGTTATCCGACCGAAAACTCCGAAGCCTTGTTGGAACGCGTGATTCTGATTGGTTCAAAGGAGGGTGATCTCGTAGCAGATTTCTTTGCAGGTAGTGGTACTACAGCAACCGTAGCACAACAGCTTGGAAGGCGCTGGATTACATGTGACATCAATCAAGGCTCCGTACAGACCACAGTCAAACGTCTCGTCTCGGTACTGGATGATAAAAAGATCGCCTTCTCATCGGCTACACCAAAGGCGTTCAAAGTCTTGAACGTAAACGACTATGACGTTTTCAAAAACGAACTTGAATCGAAAGACATCATTCTCGAAATGTACGGTGTCGAGAAGGCACGCACAAAGTATTTCGATGGTCTTTTGGATAACAGTTTTGTGAAAGTGATGCCGATCAATCGTGTTTGTAGCAAGAAGGATGTGGACGATGTGTTGAAGGGAGTCAGGGATAACCTTGATGGTTTCAGGGCAAAGTCGAAGTCACGGCACGGCGAATCTGTTTATCAAGAAGGTGTTACGGTGTTCTGTTCCGGTCTTGAGATGGACATGATCGACTATCTCAAGAAGAACAATGACACGGGCGTTGATATTGATGTTCGGGACATACTGCTCGACAAGCAGACCCTGATTTTCAAACAAAAACCGGAGGCTGATATTACGGTGAAAGGTGCTGGCAAGAAAGCGACGGTCAAGATCGAGGATTTTATCTCCCCAATTCTGATGCGTAAATTGGAGATTGAAAATGAAAAGACGACGAAGAAGGAATCACAGGCGAAGGTAGAGGATTACCGTCAAGTCATCGACAGTGTGGCGATTGATATTGATTTCGATGGCGACCTGTTCAACGCCGAGATTATTGATGTGCCCTCAAAAAATGAACTTATCAAGGGTGAATATACCTTTGAGTATCCCGAAGCTGGAAAAAAGAAAATGGCAGTCAAAATCGTGGACGTTCTCGGGGAGGAGTACTTTGAGACATTCGAGATCACGATCTGATTATGGAGACTGCTCTATTACAACGTCTTGCAAAAGAGGTGACCAATTGGCGAGAGGGTGGTCATATTGGCGTTCAGCGCGAGACGGAGAACATGCTAGATCATATCGGACGTATCGGCTTCCTTCACAAGCCCCAAATTGAAGCGCTAGAAACGTATATCTACCTCAAAGAGGTTGCTGGCAATAAACCAACGGCAGAACTGTTCAAGCGGTATTTTCCCGAACCGATCGACGCGCTCGGAGCGCTCGGCTATGGTGAAGTAGAATCGTTCAGGTTTCTGAAAGAAAAAAAGAGCATTGAAGACCTCCTCGCCTCGTCCTTTGGGGAGTCGGATTACATCAATCAGGTTTTTGCTCTCACGATGGGGTCGGGGAAAACAGTGCTGATGGCTGTCATGATGATCTACGATTTCGTGTTGTCGTTCTATCACCCTGATGATGTACGGTTCGCAAAGAACGCGCTCGTATTTGCTCCCGATACGACGATCATCGATAGCTTGAAAGAGATCAAGACTTTTGATTTCACCAAGGTACTTCCCAAAGAGTATGAGACGGTGATGCTAAACGTGAAATACCACTATCTCGAAGACCCGAAGACGCCACTCTCCCTCATTGAAGGCAGCAATTACAACGTTATTGTCTCCAACTCCCAGAAGATCATCATCAAGACACGTCGGGTCAAAGACATCGGCAGGGCAAGCCTGCTCGGAGACGAACGAGCCAATGAACAGGAGGACATCGTGAACAAACGCCTCCGTTCGATTCAAGGTCTTTCTAACCTCGCTATTTTCGTTGACGAAGCGCATCACTCATACGGGACGAACATGGACAATGAGTTGAAGAAGGTAAAGCAAACGATTGCTCACCTGCACGGCAATGCACCGCTCGTTGGCGTAATCAATCTTACCGGCACTCCTTACGTCGATAGCGTCATGATGGCTGATACGGTTTATCATTTCGGTCTCAAGCAAGGCATTGAGCGCGGTATTTTGAAGCGTGTAGCATTTTACAAATACGACAACGTAAAAGACGAGGCCTTTGTTGGGGATGTTTTGTTGTCGTTTTGGGAGCAGTATGGTGAAAAGAGACTTGAGGGGCGGCTTTCCAAAATCGCATTTTACTCATCGTCGATTGATGACCTTCAAAACAATCTCCGTCCGCTTATTGAAAAAGCTCTGCGTAAACTCGGCGTGGCTTCGGATAAAATCCTCGAATACCATACCGAGGCGGAGGAAAACAGGGATGAGTTTCGTTTGCTCGATACACAGGCGAGCGAAAAACAAATTGTTTTGCTAGTCGGGAAAGGTACAGAGGGTTGGAATTGTCGCTCACTTGTCGCTTGCGCCTTGTTTCGTAAGGCAAAGAGCACGATTTTCGTCCTCCAGTCATCGACACGCTGTCTACGTTCTATCGGCGACAACTCCACGGTTGCAAGCATTTATCTTTCGAATGAAAATCATAGAATCCTCGACAAGGAACTCCAGAACAATTTTGCCACCTCGATTGACGAGCTGGGAGCACAGAAGGCAAAGACAGCGGAGTTTGAGTTGCGTATCGAAAAAAAGAAACAGTTGAGGGTCAAAAAAGCGATTCACGAACTCAAATCTGTCCGACGGAAGGACATTGATGCAGTCAAGATCGACCTCTCAAGGGCTGACAGTGAACGCTATCTCTCGATTGTAACTAAAGGGGAGATCGAGGGTGGCGATTCATTCGGGGAGGCGCATTACAAGCCGCTCGTTGGGAGCGTTCGGATTCTCAAACAAAAGGGCGATATGACCATCTATGAGATTCTGGAGTTCGTAAACCGATACACTCACCTCAACTGTCTTGAGATCAAGCAAATCCTCAAAAACAACAATGTATCCTCTGAAAATGTCACAAAGGCAGTAAACGGGAACATGGCCGTTATCTATTACCTCGTCGATAGCGTTCTTGCGAACCTGTATGACTACGAAAGAACGACGCGGGTTGTTGAGGAAGTCATCGAGCTGACCAAAAACTACCCTTTCAAGATCAGCGTTCTTGAAGATCGATCTGGCCTTGAGGTTTTTCGAGAAGACATCGAACAGGCTGAAGGGCACGGGCGACTTGGCTTTCATATCAATCCATATAATTTCGATAGTTCGGATGAAAAAGACATGTTTCGCCATCTCAAACATGCCCTTGAACCAGATGAGGACATCGTTGACATATACTTCACCGGTGGCGTGACTTCGCCAGTACATAATGATTTTTATTTTGAGTACCTCGATCCTGAACAGGAAGGCCGTCTCGCCAAGTATTTCCCCGATTTTCTCGTTGAGACGAGTAAAGGGAGGTTTCTGGTGATTGAGGTGAAGTCGGGGCAGGAAAAGTTCGATTACGATCGGAACAAGGCGGAGTTCTCTGACACGAATAAAAAGGTCTTTAGTACCGTCCTTGCCAAAGAGCTAGGTTTTCAGGAGTTCCGCGACCTCAACAAGGACTTCGAGTACCGCATCGTGTTCAGTACGAGTTCGAGGGAGTGGCAAAAACAGCTCATGGACACGATGCAATCGATAAAGTAAAACTGACGCCGTGTAGCGTCCTATGTCTAACCTTGTCTTTACTCCATCGCTTTTCTTTCAATACGCAACCTGTCCGCATTGGCTGTGGCATGAAAGGTATAGCGATCTATCCCTCAAGGGAGAAACGCCTGCACTCATGGAGAAACTCCTTGAGCAGGGTGTTTTGCACGAAGAAAGATATATCGAGGGGCTGACATTCGTTGAGGTTGAGGAAAAACGCGCAAATGAGGCGTTTACTCACACCATGAGATTGATGCGTGAGGGCGTGGAGCTTATCTATCAGGGGGAGATTGAGTATGACGTGGACGGCGTGCTGTATCGGGGTCGTCCTGACTTACTTGAAAAGCGACGAGGAGAAAACTCGACGTTCGGGGATTATTATTACGCCCCTTGTGACATCAAGAGTTCCAAAGAAATCAAAACAGAACAATGGATGCAGTTGACGCTCTATGCCAAAATACTTGAAAGCGTCCAAGGATTTTTTCCGCATGAGGTCAGCATCATCAACCGCGACCGCGAAAGGATTGAGTTTATGATTGAGGAAAAACATCGGGTCAAGACATTTGAACGCATGGGTGTGATCCTTGCGATCATGCGTGGTACAAAGCCACCACTGAAGCTCGTATCCAATTGCAAAAATAGTCCATGGTACTCCCAGTGTGTGCATGAAGCCGAGAAAGCGAATGACATCGCTCTTTTGTACCGTCTTGATGCACGCGCACACGAAGTTCTTCGGGAAAACGGGATCAATACTGTGCTCGATGCGGCGGATATGGTCATTGAACGGCTCCCCAAGGTGCCATATGCGGGCGTGGAGACCTTGGAACGCGTGAAGCTACAGGCGCAATCCCTTTTGAGCGGCGAACTCAAATGGACGGGGCATCCTGACTTACCGGAGACGCCGATCAACATCTATTTTGACATTGAGGGCGATCCGCTTCTCGATGTGCAGTATCTATGGGGTTTTTGGGTTGCGGGCGATCCTGAAGGTGTATATGCCCGAATAGGCAATGTTCGGAAACAAGATGACGGGCGTTATTTCGTTTATTTCCTCGCCGAACAGCCAGAGGATGAGGGGGAGATGTGGAATACCTTTTTGGAGTGGTTGGAAATACTCCCCGAAGACGGCTACACGGTCTGGCATTACAACATTTACGAGCAGACGCAATGCAACAAGCTCGCAAAGCTCTATCGAGACACGCCAGCACTCCGTCGTTTCATGGCGCGGTCTGTTGATCTGGAGATTGTTGTGCGCGAGAGCGTTATTTTCCCGTTGTATTTTTACTCAATCAAAGACATCGCCAAGTCCAAGTTCCTCAACTTCAAATGGCGGCACGCCAAGGCGGGCGGAGCGCAATCAATTTTCTGGTATGAGGAATGGCTTGAGAAGAACGATCGAGGTATTTTGAACGACATCGTGAACTATAACGAGGATGATGTGCGGGCAACGGAGTTCTTGCGAGACTGGTTAGCGAAGAACGCTTGAGATGTTGATAAAGCAAATCTGACACTGTGTCGGTTTGACGATTTGTCAAAAATAGGGTATATTGTGGATGTAGGGTCTTTCACAACAGTTACTGTCGCTCGCAGACCAATGAGCCGTCATCGTCTTCCCGAAAGGGATAGGTAGCTAGGGAAATCTGCTAGATACCACATGAAGATTGACGACTAACCTCAAGCGGTTGGGAGATTTCATTCAGCATTTCGCTGGATAAAATCTCTTAGCCGCTTTTTTGTTTTTCAAAAGTCGAACGCAATAGCGAGAAAGGCAAAACCGGCAATTCATTCACTAACGCCAACTATATGAAAAACAATCAAAACAATTCAAAAAACATCTCCCCGTGGCAGGAACACTGGGACACATGCGACAAGCTCACAAAGAAAGCCGAGGATTTGGTGCGAGAACGCATCAAAGGAACTCGAAAAGGTCTCCCCGATGAACAGAACTATCTCCACTCCTTCCGCGTGCGTGACATTGTAAGCACAAGTCATCACTGGGATGATCCAGATTACGACCTATTCATCGCCGCTTTACTGCACGACGTTGTGGAGGACGGCGGCGTCTCATTCGAGGAGCTGGAAAAAATGGGTTTTACGAAACGAACGATAGAACTTGTGCGGCTCTGCTCGCATGACACGAGTATCGAAGACAAAACCAAACGATGGATACGCATGGTCGCACGTCTTGTCGAGGCAAACGATAGCGATGCGTGGCGCATCAAACTCGCTGATCTCACGGATAACCTCACTCAATCAAAAGGATTGTCTCTGGAAAATCGAAAGTTCATGGTCGAGGTGAAAGCGCCATTGCTCTTGCGGCTTGGTCGCGCCCCATATTCAGCCCATGGCAAGCTCCAAGATGAAATGGAGAATCAGAAGAAAGAGCTGGCAAAGCAGTGGCGATATGTCGTCACTCAATGGACTGCCGAGTACGATATTGACGGTCTGTACAATGATTTTGCCGTGCTGGGAGACTTCGAGGATCGGTGCAGTGCCTATGTCCATGCAGTGACCGAAATGGAAACCCGAGTTAGGGAGCGGCTGGAAACCAAGGAAGACTGGAACCCGCTCGAACGAGACGATCAAGTGCGGTCGCCATTTGAAAGCCCCAACAAGTTCAACAAAGTCGTTTTCTCAAAGTCGGCATCGCGACGTGACACAACGGGATACGATTCGATCTACATCTACATCGAAGTGATAGAAGTTCCCTATGATGCCGTTGTTGGTGAGCGAATGTTCAACCGAGATTGCGGATGGGATGTACATTACTTCTATGAAAAGCAGAATGGCTCGAAAAATGACAAGGAAAAGTCCGACACTCTTTTTGGCCTGAAGCGGGATCGTAAGAAGCCGATACAGTGCCATCTCTGGAAAAAAGAGGAACTGACCGACGGAGACCTTGATAATGCTTTTGATGTGGTGCATACGTTTTCCGAGGATTCGCACTTCAGCCGCAGGCTCATCAAGTGCAAACAGTGCGATCAGCTCTATCTCAAAGAGTTCTATGAGGAGATTGATTGGGTTGACGGTGAAGACCCGCAATATCTGACATATATTCCTGTTGAAAGCCAAAAAGAGGCCGAAATTATCAATCAGGTGGACTTGTGGGAGTTCCAAGCGTTCTCCCCGAGGATCAATCGTGACTGGCCGAAGGGCAAGCAGAAAACAATCCGTTGGATAGGGAGATAGTTTTGTCTATCAATAAACCAAACCCGTCCCTGTCACGGCTCCATTTTTCAAACTGCCTGATTCGTCAGGCGTTTTGATAATCAGGAATAAAAGAACACGGTGGCAGATTCGCTATAGCGGTGCTAACAACCTCGACGATGTGACCCCATCCCCCGACGCTCGCAGACGCGAGCTATGGGGGATGTCCACCGAAGCTTTTAGCGAAGGTGGGCAAACCCAGCACAGAACTCCCATTTGGGAGTTTTATGTTTGTATGAATTCATCCCCCT
>Ga0194060_10000110_pt1 | contig 56823 bp, 59 predicted proteins | sample SepL225m_MetaG_FD_163427 | JGI IMG/M metagenome (GOLD analysis project Ga0194060, IMG submission 163427) | Anoxic zone freshwater microbial communities from boreal shield lake in IISD Experimental Lakes Area, Ontario, Canada - Sep2016-L222-5m | ecosystem: Environmental > Aquatic > Freshwater >... | reverse complement strand
GCGACAAACCGTCCATGCCCAACCGGAGCGTCCGGATCTCTGTTTTCGAGCGCACATTCTGCTGCGAATGGACCCGCTTGCCATTCACATAAAAGCCGAGACTGTCCCCAGTCTTCACCAGAACCAGGTGAAACCACTTATTTAACGCAAAGACGTTGGGAGCAGTGTAAATGTTACTGTTTCCTTCCGATGTCCAATCCCAATGGACGCGAAGGTCACCGGTGAGTTCGACCCGGAACGCCTCTGTGGACAGGACTGCGCACCATCCGTCAGCCATGGTTTTCGGCTTTGCCCAGACTGATATAGTCAGGTCGCCTCCGTCTGTCAGACCCTTGAACGGCTGGATCTCGACGCGATCACCGGAGCCGCCGAAAGTGAGAGAACCGTTCCGTCTGCCTTCGCCCGTCCATCTTGGCCCAGTGGCTTTGCCGTCATTTCCCTGGCCGCTCTCATCGGCGATCTTGTCTCCTTCATCTTTGGCGAAAGAACAGTAGAGCACGGCCCCCTTGGGGAGGCCGGCAGGCAATGTCGATATTGCACCAGTAGTCCCAGCCATCGTGACCGAAGTTGCCCTGGATTCGGCACCGTCTGCCGCCTTGACAAGCAAGTCTGTCTGGATATCTGCCAGCATGATAGAAGCCCTGTCTTTCTCCGCCTTGATCGCCTTCGCTTCCTCTATCCGGTCAGCCGCCACCTCCTTCTTGATGAGCCTATCCAGCGCCTTTACATATTGCTCGAGCAACGTGACCATTCCTTGGCAATACGCCTCCGTTGCGGGACGAAACGAGGACTTGGCATCCTTCGGGGCCGGAACTTTGTTCTCTGCATCAAACCGCTTCTTCTCACCTTGGAGGATAAGGACGTTGTCCAAGTCTCCCTTCTTCTTCAGGTCTAGGAGAATCCTGTCCAGCCCCTTGCCGTACTGTTCTAGGAGGGTCTGTTGTTTCTTCTCGATCAACTGCCGAAACGTCTCACGTTCATTGGTCTGCTGAGCGAAAACACCCGCTGCTGCAATCATTACCATAACCGCGATCAGTCTTTTCATGTCACGTTCTCCAGTTCCTTTGTTCTTGTGCCAACGTTCAGATTCTGCATTGCAAGCGCTAGCCACGATTGATAGCACGACACGCCCACCGCTTGTGACGCAGCAATCTGGTGGTTGGACGTCCGGATCTACTTTTGGATTTTGTAACAGCGCACGAAGGTGGGGGCAAGCGGATTCGTGGCAACCCGACGGGGCATTGGATAAAATCAATTGTCGCTGAAGTATAGTTGAGGCCTTGATGGATCTGGGGTGCGACAAAACCGCAAGCGATGAAGGCCATGAGGATGTTTTTTGGCAGACCTCGGCTGGGGTGGGTTGCGCCATCATCAGGAACTGAACTCTCTTCATCAGGCCACGTTCCTTTCGGGCGGTCCGCAGGAACTGGAGCGGAATCGGATCGTCACCTGGTGGCGGAGATGCGGATGCTGGCAGGCCGCCCGTTGATGACCCTCGAAACCGCCATAACTAAAGCGCCAGCCGCTTCGGCAATATCGCGAATGGTCGTGTTTTTGAATGATATAGCGTTATATCAATGTGAATATTGACGGGCAGGCGAACATTATTCCTGTCGTTTCCCGCACTCTCAGGAGATTTTGCGGGCGAGTTTTGCGATGATGGGGATCAGGATGGCGACCATGAGAATCAGGGCGGCCATTAGCAGGGTTTTGCCGGACATTGGGGCGGCACGCTGTTTCTTGAAGTCGGGATTCGGCTGCGTGGGGCTGATTCGCCACGGAGCGCCAGAACCGGCCGGGATCCCGGCGAGTACGGCGGCCACATCATAGCGGGGTGACGGGATGTCTGTGCCTCCGAAATAGACCTGGTAGGCCGCGCCGGGCTTGGGGAAGAAGAGCGCCTCGTAGACGTTGCAGCGGGCGCGCAGACCGGTAAACGTCAGCGGCGGATTGTCCTGATTGTACACGGTGAGCCGGAATTGGCGACCGCGATATTCGGTGGGGAGCGCCACCTCAAGCGTGTTCTGCTGGATCAGGCCGGCGCGGATGCGGGTGATGCGGCTTTGGGTCAGCGTTTGCCAGGCGGCATCGCCGGTGGCCCGGCCTTCCAGGGTTACGGCGCGAGAGAAATTGGCGTCACCGGTTTTCAGGATAACCGCCACTAAGGGCTCGCAGGTGATGGAAAACGTGATCGTGGTCTGCTGTTGTTTCGGATCCTGCGCCACAGTCCAGTTCGGGATGTCGGACTCGCGGGTTTCGGGGGCGCCGGTCACGACGGAGGTCTGGCGCTCAAGGAAGATAATCCGGTCCATACGGAAAGGTTCCCGGCGGAATGACGTGGCCTCGATCTCATTGGATTCCCGGCTGCCGCGGGTTTGCCGGATAATCTCGACCAGCGGGGAGTCCTTGTTCTCGGTAATGTTGGAGACTTCGATCCGGTACCAAGGGAAGTCCCCGCCGTCGAGGGGGATGCGGTCGCGCCGGACATCCACGAAGCGGGAGTAGTCATAGATGGGTTCGTTGGCGGCGAGGACGGTCCAGGCCTGGCGGTCATGACTTCCCGAGACGGTCACTAGTTTTTCAAAGTTCCTGACGCCCGACTCGAATTGGAGGGCCGCCGGTTGCGGTTGTTGGGGGGCGCGCGCCACCAGCATCTCGATACGGTTGCTTTCCACGGTGCGGAACGATTCGACTTGGGCCGGTGCGGCGAAAGGACGCAGGCTTTCAACGGAGCGCAGTGGCGTCTTGAGTCGCACCAGAAAGGGCGCCTCCTGCCGGGCGGCGTCAAAAAGACGGAAATTGGCAAGCGGTGCGTCCAGGGCGTCGAACAACTCCGAGTCTAGCACGAAGGCGCCTATTTCGGTGCTCGGCCCGGCGGGCGGCAGGAGGGGCTTGATATGCGGAAAGGCGTCCGGTGTCGCTCCAAACAGTGGCAATACCGATGCCGCAGTAATCATTAAGAATAATGTGCTAAACGCGTTTAGCATAAGGTTTCCTCCTTGATGAATTTTTTACTCGCGCGCAGATAAGCAAATGAACCGAGTAGCAGCAGGATGCCGATAATCATCAGGGCGATGACGCGGTAGATGGCGGGCATGTGAGCCATGTCGATCATGAATACCTTGACGGCGACGACGGCAAAGAGGATCAGGCCGACGATGCGGATGGCGCGGATCCGCTTCCAGATCCCGCCGGTGATGAAGCTGAAGGCGAAGAGCGTCCAGAGGATCGAGATTCCGCCAGCTTCAAATTCGCGAAGCTTCCAGTGGAGGAGGCTGTAGAGTTCTGTGGTCATGTAAAGCCAGAGCAGGGCGATGGCAGTGTAGCCGAATATGGCGGGAATGATGATCTTGCCTCCCTGCCGGTAAACCAAGGCGGCTCCCGCGCCGAGGAGCGCGAGTACCGCAGCAAAGTCCAGCCAGCGCATGAGCGCCAGGAAGGGCGTGTAAGTCATGTTGAAATATCCATGCTCACACAGGTTCCAGCCGGGCAGATCCCAGAAAAGCGTTTTAGCCACGGCGCCGGCGGCAAAGAATATCAGGCCCATTAAAAAGGGAGCGGTTTGGGAGGAGCGGTAGAGGAGCAAGAAACCCAGCGCCATGGCGCACCACAGCGTGGTCAGCATGGCTGGCCGCCAGGGGGTAAAATAGCCGAACAGCGTATAGAGTTCACTGTGCAGGTAAAGAAAGATGACCGCCACTGCCCCCCAGAAGAAAATGCGGTGCGTGAGGGAGGCCGGTGCGAAATCAGGGGTATCGGGCAGGGGTTCCTCTGCTGGTCCGGCGGGTTTGATGTTCTGGCGGAGCTCCAGGAAGAAGGCGGCGGCAACCGAGCCGATGGCGCCGCCAAAGGTCCAGAGCCGGGAGACCAAGGCCTTGCCATAGGCGGCCATGGTTGTTTGGCTGGTAGTGGAGAAATCAAAGCGGGGGAACTCGAACACCGCCAGCCGCACGAAGGTGAGCGCATAGACCGCGTAGGCAACCTGGCGCAGGAAGGCGCTGTCGAGCCGGCGACCGAGCCAGAGGAACATGAAGGCCTGCAAGGCCCAGGCGAGGGTCAGGGATTCCTGCTCCATGGTCAGCGGCATCGTCAGCGTTGTGTAGAAACCGGCCAGGGCGATCAGCGCGACCAGCAGGCGGCGGTCGGTGGACTTCAGATGGATGAAGGCCGCGACGTGCAGGACATAGTACAGGGCGATGGCGAGCGTCATCAGCGCCGGGTAGGGGCGGCCTGATGCTCCCAGGATGAGACTGTAAGCGAACCAGGAGTAGAGACCGGCGTTGAGCACCAGGTGGAAAATCTCCAGCAGGGAGACCGGAATGGAGCGGCGCAGGTTATAGAGCATGACGAGGGTGGAGTGTGCAATGAAGAAAAGCGACAGGAAGGTGATGGCGACGGGGAAATCCGTGACCTGGTATTGGCGGAGGGAGCCGATATAGATGGCGTAGGTGAACACGAAGCCCAAATAGTTCAGCAGACGCCATTGGCGGGCGTGGGCGATGCCGAGGATACCCAGGTTCAGGAGCAGGAGATAACTGAAAAGCGCCATGAAACGGGCTTCGCCCGTGCTGAGCAGGATGGGTGTACAAAAACCGCCGATGAGGCCGAAAATGGCAATCAGCATAGAGTCGGCGTAGAGGGCCAGCACGCCGGCGGAAATGGTGACCAGGATCATCAGGGCGAACACCAGCGTCATGGAATCAACCAGGTGATACAGCGGCCCGAGCGCGTACATGCTGAAATAGAGGATGGCCAGGCCGCCGCCCACGAAGCCCTGTCCCAGGACGTTCCAGCGGTTCCCGAGCAGCCGTATGCCGCCGCCCAGCATGCCGACTCCGAATAGAATGCTCATGGCGACACGGGTGGTGGGGCCCATGAGATTATTGTCCAGGGACCACTTCAAGAAATACCCCGCGCAGGCCACAAGCGCCACGATGCCCACGCGCATCAGCCAGGTTGTCGCCACGGCGTATTCCATGGTGACTCCCTTGGGGCGGAATTCCTCACCGACCAGCACCCACTGCCAGATACGGCCAAGGATATCCTGGGCGGCCTGAATCCAGGCGGGGGACTGACTTTCAGGTGGTTCGACCGTCATGCGGGGTGGCGGCGGAGTTGATACCCTGGTCTCGGCGACGGGCAGGGTGGTTTTGATGGGCTGTGGAACGGGTATCGGGGGTGGTGGGGGAGGACTTTCCTGGCTGACGACAGGCCCTCCCAAGGATTTGGCGAGTTGGCGTAGTTCCCGCTGAAGGTCGATAAGACGTTGTTCCAGAGCGCCCACTTCCCCGAGGCCGCGCTTGATTTTGCGGAGTTGAACGAGAATGAAAGCGGCGAGAATGATCAGGATGATTAAACCGGGTTCATTGAACATAATACATTCCCTTCGCGTTGCAGGCATTACGGACAACAAATTCAAGACTTTACAGGGCAAGCATTCAGCGCAATCATAGTAGACCATTATATCACAACCTTCCAACATCATTCTCAATGACCACAGACCCTGACGAGCTGCCCGGCGACCTTGGAGATTCCCATGAAGAAATTGACGGCGGCATTTTTCAATAACGGCGTCCTGCATCACGGTGGCGACATAATCGATTATGTCTACGCGCGCGGAAGGCGGGAGCAGGTGGCCGCCATGACGGATCTGTATCCCGTCGTGGTTTCCGGATCAACCTTCCGTGACCACGCAGACAAGCTCGCTGGCGTGGAGGCCATTTTTTCCACATGGGGCATGCCGGCGCTGGGCGACGCCGAACTGGAGCGGATGCCGGCCTTGCGGGCGGTGTTCTACGCGGCGGGCACGGTCAAGGGGTTTGCCCGGCCGTTCCTGAATCGGCGGGTGACGATGTGCAGCGCGTGGGGCGCAAACGCGGTTTCTGTCGCCGAGTTTTGTCTGGGTCAGATTCTTCTGGCCTGCAAGGGGTACTTCCGCAACACGCGTGACTGCCGCGAGGCAGGGTGCAACCGGCAGAACGTGGCTTTCCAAGGGCGGGGCGCCTATGGGGAGAAAGTCGCCCTTCTCGGCGCCGGACAGATCGGGCGGCGCCTGATCGAGATGCTCAGGCCGTTCCAGATCAAACTCCTGGTGGTGGATCCCTATCTCTCCGAGACCGAGGCGGGGGAGCTGAACGTACGGAAGGTCAGCCTGGAAGAGGCGTTTCGGGAAGCGTACGTGGTTAGCAACCACCTGCCGAATCTGCCGACGTTGCAGAAGGTGTTGAACGGGCCCTTGTTTGCGTCGATGCGGCCAGACGCGACGTTCATTAACACGGGACGCGGTGCGCAGGTGAACGAGCCGGAACTGATCGAGATCCTTACGCGGCGGCCGGACCTTCTGGCTCTGCTGGATGTGACCGATCCCGAACCCGCCCCGGAGGGCAGCGGGTTCTACCATTTGCCGAATGTCCAACTCTCGAGCCACATGGCGGGAGCGCATGACGACGAAGTGGTGCGAATGGCCGACACCATGATCGAGGAATTCCGGCGCTGGCAGGGCGGCGAGGTGCTGCGTTATGCCGTCACGTTAGACATGCTTGAGCGTATGGCCTGATCCGGCGGGTTCCGCCAGCGCGTTGCCGCGATCCCGGAGCTACCATCCGCCCACGGTCACGGGATGGGCCCGCCGTATGAGCGGCCTGTGGCGCTTCCCCTGGGGGCTGCTATTTGGCATGGTGGACGCTTAATTTAGTTTTGGGGCTTGACGGAGAGCATTGATTCCCGCAAATTACGTCCATTATGTTGTCATCAGAAGGTTTTGCGATGACGTGTAGGATGAGGGAATCGCTATGTTAAATTTCTTGCTGGGGCTGTTTTCCGAGGATATCGGGATTGATCTGGGTACAGCCAACACCCTTGTTTTTGTGAAGGATCGGGGAATTGTCCTCCGGGAGCCGTCTGTCGTTGCGATTCAGGCCGGGACCCGGCGTGTTTTAGCGGTGGGTGAAGAAGCGAAACAAATGTTGGGACGCACACCGGGTAGTATTGTGGCCATTCGCCCCATGAAGGCGGGTGTCATTGCGGATTTTGAAATTACCGAGGCCATGCTGAAGTATTTCATCCGCCGGGTCCATAATCGCCGCTCGATGGTGCGGCCGCGAGTCATTATCGCGGTTCCGAGTGGAATTACGGAAGTGGAGAAGCGTGCGGTCAAGGATTCGGCCATGCACGCCGGGGCACGGGAAGTGTACCTGATTGAGGAGCCGATGGCGGCGGCGATCGGTGTCGGGTTACCTGTACAGGAACCGGCCGGGAATATGATCGTGGACATCGGGGGCGGCACCACGGAAGTGGCGCTGATCTCCCTTGCCGGTATCGTGTTTTGTCGCAGTGTGCGCGTCGGTGGCGATGAAATGGACGAGTTCATCGCCCAGTATATGAAACGGGTCTACAATTTGATGATCGGTGAACGAACGGCTGAGGAAATCAAGATGAAGATCGGCTCCGCCTACCCGCTGGCGGAGGAGATGACCATGGAGGTCAAGGGACGCGATCTGGTCTGCGGTCTGCCCAAGACCCTGACGGTAACCTCGGAGGAAATCAGGGAAGCGCTGCAGGAACCGTTGTCGTCCATTCTGGACGCCATCCGGGTGACCTTGGAGCGTTGTCCGCCTGAACTCGCAGCCGATTTGGTGGATCGTGGCATGGTGATGTCCGGTGGTGGATCGCTCCTGCGGGGGATTGATCAACTGATCGCCGAACACACCGGCCTGCCGGTTCATCGCGCCGATGACCCGCTTAGCGCCGTGGCCGAAGGCACGGGCGTTGTGCTCAGTGAGCTCAATGTCCTTCGCCGTATTGCCACGGGCGAACAGCGCACATACTGATCTCCTCTATTGACGGTCTCTCCTCGTCCAGGGTGTTTTAATGACGGTTTCCTCTCCTTAATGGGTAGAGGGCGGGATGAGGGTGATTTGACGTGAGGGATAGAAAATTTGTTCTTTGGGTGATGCTGGCGACCTTTTTTCTGGTTCTCCTGAACCTGCCGCCGTCGGTATCCTCCGCGCTGAGAGGCTTCTTCCGGGGAAGCATGGCCACCTATCAGGGTGGCGTCACCCGGGTTTTGTCACGCGTCCACAAAACCTCCGCCGCCGTTGGCAACATGGGCGATGTCATTAAGGAACGTGACCAACTGGACAAGGACGTAACGGCGCTCAGGGCGAGACTCCGCAACCTGGATGTCATGACCCGTGAAAACAAAGAATTGCGCGAGCTGCTAGGCTTTAAGGACAGACTTGGCCTACGGACGGTGGCGTGCGAAGTGATTGCCCGTGACGACGGGTATGGCTGGTGGCAGACGATCCGTCTCGACAAGGGAAGCGATGAGGGGATTGGCGTGAGCATGCCGGTGATCACCCCCGATGGCGTGGTGGGGCGCGTCACCGAGGTGGGTGCCCAGACCTGCGACGTGCTCCTGATTTCAGACCGTTCGTTCAAGGCGTCCGTCCGGTTTGAGCAAGACGGCACGTTCGGCATTCTCCAGGGGGGCGGGATATCCCTGAGCGGGATCCATAGCCTGGGGGTGCTTTGTACGCCGACCCCATTTCGGGTGGATTACGTCCGGAAAGATACGGAGATCAAGGTTGGGGAACTGGTCATGACCTCGGGGTTTGGCGGGGTCTTCCCAGCGGGACTTGTGGTGGGGCGTGTGGTGCGGATGAGCCTGGATGAAACAGGGCTTTATCAGGTTGCGGACGTGGCGCCCGCCGCCGATATGGCCCGGCTCCAGCAGGTGTTGGTAATTACGGGTCGGTAAGGATAACGGAATGACAGCGGCGATCATGATATTTTTATTGCTGGCGGGCGGGCTTCTGCAGAGCCTGATTCCCGCAGCGTCGTCGCTGGGACTTTCCAAACCCCCGTTCCTGATGGCTGTGGCGCTCTATTATGCGCTGGTACATTCCCGCGGCACGGCGGTCATTGCCGCCATCCTGGCGGGGATCATACAGGATTCAATGAGTCTACTTCCGGTAGGGTACTCATCGCTTTGTTTTGTGATATTTGGAGCTATTTTAGTGGAGACACGAGAGACGTTGTTTCGGGACAGTTTGTTTACCGTGGCGATATTGGGCGCAGGACTGGGCGCCTTGACCACGTTGGGCTTATACCTGATGCTGACCTTCAATTCTCTCGCGGATTTCATCCCATTCTGGTGGGTGGCTCTCAAGATGGGCGGCACGGCGCTGCTGGGTCTTGGGGCAGCCCCGGTGGTGTGGTGGTCGGCCTCCACGCTTGAACGCCACGTGGGACTGACTTATGCCGACGAGAGGTAGCATGGTAGCCGCAGGTGAAACCATAATCTTGGAACTGAAGCGCATCCGCGTGGTGTTGATCATCATGCTGGGACTACTGCTTTTACTGGGCACCCTGCTGTTTGATATCCAGGTTTCGCGGAGCCAGGAGTACGAGGCAAGCCTTCACAAGCAGAGTCTGCGCCGGATCCGTCTGCCCGCCCCGCGTGGGCGGATTTTTGACCGGAACAAGATATGCCTGGCCGATAACCAACCCTGTTACTGTCTTGCCTTCAACCTGGAGGATATCCGTCAGGCCGGAAAATGGAAAAAAACGGTGGCCGAGGTTCAGCGCCGGATCGGGGAGTTGAATGGGTTGATGGGGCGCAAAGCCATCATCAGCGAGGAGGACATCTGGCTTCATATCAGGCGGCGCCTGCCGCTGCCGCTGGTGGCGTGGAGGAGTTTGGATCAGGCCGCTCTGGCCCGGCTTTTGGAATCATCGGTGGATATGACCGGCGTTGACATTTATGTCGAACCCAATCGGGCCTATCCGGAAAATGAACTGGCGGCCCATCTGCTTGGTTATGTCGGGAAAACCGACTTTTCCGATGAGGATCTGGCAGGATTCCAGTACTACCTTCCTGAGATGGAGGGGAAGATGGGGCTGGAACGGAAGTTCAACGAAGTCATGGTCGGAAAACCCGGCGAGCGGCTGGTGCGCATTGATGCCTCCGGCTTCAAGCATGCCGAGCGGCTGGTGAGGGCGCCGAAGCCCGGTGCGAATGTGATTCTGGCCATCGACGGCCGGATTCAAGCCCTGGCGGAAAGTGTGATCAAGGATGTTCCCGGCGCCGTGGTGGTGATGGATCCGAATAACGGTGATGTGCTTGCCCTGGCAAGTTCGCCAACCTTCAGCCCGAACCAGTTGGTGCCAGTCCTCCCTAAGACTCTTTGGGAGCAGCTTAACAGCGATCCGGCCAAGCCGATGTTGAACAAAGCGGTGGCCGAGGTGTATGCGCCCGGCAGCATATTCAAGCCGGTGACGGCATTGGCGGCCTTGAACAGCGGGGTCATATCCGCCGGTTTTTCCGTGGATTGTCCCGGTTATTTCATGATTGGGAACAAGGCGATGAAGTGCTGGAATCCCAATGGACACGGGCGGGTGGATTTGCGGCGCGGGATCGAACAGTCCTGTAACGTCTACTTTATCACCCTCGGGTTGAAATGCGGGAATGAAGCGGTTTCAGATATGGCCAAACTGGTGGGGCTCGGTGAAAAGACCGGTATCGAACTCGACCGGGAGGCGTCGGGCATTGTGCCTACCCCGGAATGGAAACAGAAGTACTGGCATGATCAGTGGAGGAATGGCGATACCTGTAACTTTGCGATTGGGCAGGGGGCGCTGTCGGTGACCCCGCTCCAGATGGCCGTGGTAGCCGCCACCCTTGCCAATGGCGGGGAGGTTTTCCGCCCGCGGCTGGTGCTGGGGGTTCAGGATGCGGAGGGGAATGCCCTGACCAATTATCCCGTGACTTCAGTGCGTCGATTACCGCTCGTTCCAGGCGTGATGCAGGCGGTCCGGCGGGGAATGCATGATGTGGTCATGGCGCCCACCGGAACTGGCGGGCGGGCGCGAATACCGGGTATCGAGATGGCCGGCAAGACCGGGACGGCGGAATACGGGGAGAAGGCAGACCGGAAAAAACACGGGTGGATGATCCTCTTCGCGCCTTACGACAAGCCGCGTTATGCGGTCGCCATGGTGGTGGATGATGCCGTGTCCGGCGGACTGACCGTGGGGCCGCGCCTGCATGACCTCATGATGGGTATTTTCGAGGTGAAAGAGACGCTGAAGGAGGCGGATGGATGAAAGAATTTCTTCATCAGCTTCGTCTGCTTCGACGCATGAACTGGGTCATGCTGCTGGTGATCATCAGCTTGATCATTGTCGGGGTGTGCTTTATCTACAGCGCCACGTCGATGCGTGAGGATTCCACCACCGATCTGTATGTCAAGCAGATCAAGTGGGCCGTGGTGGGGTTGGTGTGTTATTTCGGGACAACTTTGTGGGATTACCGCCGGCTGCGCGACGTGTCGTGGCTCTTTTATGTCATGGCAGTCATTCTGCTGGTGGCGGTGTTGTTTTTCGGAACCCGCATTTACGGGGCCAAACGGTGGCTGATGTTCATGGGTGTGGGGGTGCAGCCGTCGGAGATCGGCAAACTCGCCGTCATTCTTCTAGGCGCCTGCCTGTTGAGTCCCGCGGCGGAAAAGTACGGCCGGTTACCCTCGATGTGGTGGCTGTTTCTGCTGGCCGGGGTGCCCATGTTGCTGGTGATGAAGGAGCCGGATCTCGGAAGCGCGTTGGTGTACCTGCCGGTGGTGATGGCCATGCTATTCGTGGCCGGCGCGCGCGCGAAGCCATTAGTGATGCTGGTGGCCAGCGGGGTGCTGGCGGTGGTTCTGGTGCTGGCGGCCGTCGCTTTGCCGGAACGGCTGGGCATGACGCCCGACCACCAGGAAGCGTTTTTCCGGACCATTAGGCTGAGTGACTATCAGCGTGACCGGATTGAGGTGTTCCTTCATCCTGGAAAGGATCCCATGGGGACGGGATGGAATAAGCGCCAGTCGGAGATTGCCGTGGGTTCGGGTGGACTCAGGGGTAAAGGATTCTTGAATGGAACGCAGAATAATCTGGGATTCCTGCCGCGCACTGTGGCGCCCACCGACTTCATCTTCGCCGTGATCATGGAGGAGATGGGGTTTATGGGGGCGATGGTGGTGTTATCGCTGTATGGAGTTCTGGTTGTTTGCGGCTTATACGCGGCCATGGTGGCCTGCGACAAGATGGGGCGGATTCTATGCGTAGGCATCGTCATGATGGTTTTTACGCATGCGTTTGTAAACATGGCAATGACCATCGGGGTGTTGCCCGTGGTGGGGATTCCCCTGCCGCTGGTCAGCTACGGTGGGACGTTCATGGTGATCTCCCTGTTTGCTTTAGGATTGATACAGAGTGTTTATGTGCGCCGGTCCGGATTGTGACCGTTGCGAAGAAAGGAAGTGGGTAATGTTTGGATTCCGGTTTGGGCGGAAGAGTTTTAAGCGTGAGATTGTGATTAACGCCGAAAGTCTGGAGACACGCGTGGCCGTGCTCGAGAACGGCAAACTGGAGGAGTTCCAGGTAGAACATCCCTCGGAGGAACGGATTGTCGGGGGGATTTACAAGGGTGTGATCAAGAACCTCGAGGACGGCTTGCAGGCCGCCTTCGTGGATATCGGCCTCAAGAAAAATGCCTTTCTGCATTATTGGGACATGATTCCCGAGGATGCGGCGAGGCTGGAGGCCGCAGAGGACATCACGATCCGGAACATGACCAAGAAAAAACGCCATACGAGCGCGGAGATCGCCAGGATGTTTCCGATCGGGTCGGAGATAGTGGTGCAGGTCACCAAGGGGCCGATCAGCACCAAGGGTCCGCGCGTGACGGCCAATCTGAGTATTCCCGGGCGGTATCTTGTCATGATGCCCGGCAGCAACCTCAAGGGGGTCTCGCGGAAAATTGAGGACGAAAAAGAGCGGCTGCGTTTAAAAAAGGTGCTTGCCCGGCTTCCCACACCAGAAGGGGTGGGCCTGATCATCCGCACCGCCGGGATGGGCGCCCAGCAGCGCAGTTTCGTTCGCGACATGCGCGCGATGGTGGACGTTTGGAACGAAATCAGCCGCAGGATCAAGGAGAATCCGGCGCCGTGTTGCCTGTATGAGGAGCTCGATTTGGTTGAGCGCGTGGTGCGTGACTGGCTGACGGAAGACATTGACCGTATTGTGGTGGATGATCCGCTCAAGGTGGTGAGGATCAAAGATCTGGCCTCCAAGATTTCGCGCCGGGTGCGTTCCCGCATCCAGCAGTACGAAGGCTCGGTGCCCATTTTTGATCACTTCAATATCGAGCGGCAACTGGAGAACGCCTTCGCCCGTAAAGTGATGCTGAAGTCCGGTGGGTATATTATTTTTGAGGAAACCGAGGCATTGATTTCGGTGGACGTCAACACGGGTCGTCATAAGGGGGCGCAAACCCAGGAAGACGTTATCTTCGAGGTCAACACTGAAGCGGCCGAGGAAGTGGCGCGCCAACTCCGCCTGCGTAATGTCGGCGGGTTGATTGTGGTGGACTTCATCGACATGAAGCAGAAGAAGAACCGGAATGCGGTTTACAAGACGCTGAAAGACGCCCTGCACCGGGATAAGGCCAAGACGAATGTCCTGCAGATTTCACATCTTGGCTTGCTGGAGATGACACGTCAGCGCGTGGATGAGGGTGTGTTGTCATCCATGTTTGTGGATTGTCCGTATTGCAAGGGCAAAGGCAGCGTCAAGTCCCCGCTTTCCATGAGCGTGGAGATTCAGCGCCAGATTGTCGCCCTCATGCGCCGGCTCAAGGATACCGGCCATAACCGTAAACTGCAGATTGTGGTTCATCCCACAGTGCTTGAGCGTCTGCGCAAGGAAGATGAAGCCGTACTCATGGATCTTGAGAATAAGTTTGCCGGCTATTTGAGTTTCCGGGCTGATCCCGGACGCCATGTTGAGGATTTCGATATTCGGAACGCGGAATCCACCGAACTCTATTTCACAACGATTGTGAAACCCGGCGAAGCGCGGCAGGGGTAATCATGGGGCCTGAGAAAACAGGGTCTGAAAAAATATTACAAACATGTTGACACAAAGATTGCTTATGGTAATTTTTGCGGTCTGTTTTTGGATGATTGAGTCCATAAGTTGAGCATAGATTGCGTGGCAGGAAGCGAATTTTCCTGTAGCCGGATTTGATGAAGGCAACAGGAAGTCGTCTTTTTGTGTTTATTTTCAGGGATGGATCGATCGCGAAGCCCACGTAGCTCAGTTGGTAGAGCACGTCCTTGGTAAGGACGAGGTCAGCGGTTCGATCCCGCTCGTGGGCTCCAGATTTAGGGAAGGGCCGGGTTGGCCCGATCAAGTGGAACTGGGAAGAGTATAAACTTAGGAGTACGACTATGGCAAAGGAAGCGTTTAGCAGAACCAAGCCCCATGTGAATGTGGGAACGATCGGACACGTTGACCATGGTAAGACCACCTTGACGGCGGCCATTACCTACGTACAGTCGCTGCGCGGGTTGAGTACCTATATCAAATATGATCAAGTCGCTAAGGCTTCGGAATCCCAGGGGCGTCGTGACCCGACCAAGATTTTGACGATTGCGACCTCGCACGTCGAGTACAGCTCGGAAAACCGTCACTATGCCCATGTTGACTGCCCCGGTCACGCCGACTACGTCAAAAACATGATCACGGGTGCCGCTCAGATGGATGGCGCCATTCTTGTGGTCAGCGCCTCGGATGGTCCGATGCCTCAGACCCGGGAGCACATCCTGCTCGCCCGTCAGGTTGGCGTGCCCAAGGTGGTCGTATTCCTGAATAAGGTGGATACTGTGGATGATCCCGAGTTGCTGGATCTTGTTGAGTTGGAGATCCGGGAATTGCTGAGCAAGTATGAATATCCGGGCGATGACACCCCGGTCATCCGCGGTAGCGCATTGGGCGCCATCAAGGCGACTACCCCCGACGATCCCGCCTGTAACTGCATCAAGGAGTTGATGACCGCTCTGGATACGTTCATTCCGGAGCCTGTTCGCGTGATTGATCAGGCGTTTCTGCTCTCGATTGAGGATGTGTTCTCGATCGAAGGGCGTGGCACAGTGGTGACCGGTCGAATCGAGCGCGGCATCATCAAGGTCGGTGAGGAAGTGGAGATTGTAGGGCTCAAGCCCACGGTCAAGACAACCGTTACCGGTGTTGAAATGTTCCGTAAGTTGCTGGATCAGGGTCAGGCGGGTGATAACGTTGGCTGTCTGCTCCGGAGCACGAAGAAGGAAGATGTCGAGCGCGGCCAGGTGTTGGCGAAGCCGGGGTCGATCACTCCTCATACCACGTTCAAGTGTGAAGTGTACGTCCTTAGCAAGGAAGAAGGTGGCCGTCATACCCCGTTCTTCAAGGGATATCGCCCTCAGTTTTACTTCCGAACCACCGATGTGACCGGCGACATTACGCTGCCGGATGGCGTCGAGATGGTGATGCCGGGCGACAATATCAGCATGACCGTGACCTTGATTGCGCCCATCGCCATGGAGAAATCCATGCGTTTCGCCATTCGCGAAGGTGGCCGTACGGTAGGCGCTGGAACGGTGTCGGAAATTCTGCAATAATTAATCACCGGCTCCGGTCGGATAATCATGCGCGGGCGGGTGAGCCGCCTGTTGCGCTGAAGGATGGTTTGAAATGCCAAGGGAACTGGTCACTCTGGCCTGCACGGATTGCAAGAGGCGGAATTATACGACTACGAAAAACAAGCGGCTGACTCCGGATCGGATGGAGATCAAAAAGTACTGTCGGTTTGAAAAAAAACATACGGTTCATAAGGAGACCCGCTAGGGGTGCCTGACACAGGCCAGTAGCTCAATTGGCAGAGCGCCGGTCTCCAAAACCGGAGGTTGGGGGTTCGATGCCCTCCTGGCCTGCCAAAGCAGCGCGGAGTTTATTTTTGTGAGTAAAATTGCTGATATCTTTCAAAAAGTTCGGTTCTTTCTGGCGGATGTCAAGAATGAGCTGCGTAAGTCTACTTGGCCGACACGAGGTGAATTGGTGGAGTCCACAGTGGTAGTCATCGTGTCGGTGGTCTTGTTTGCGGTTTTCGTGGGGCTTTGCGACGTCGTGTTGAGGCAGATCGTGGGAGTGTTGGCGCGTCACTAACTTTTAGCAGGTCCGGTGTTTTCATGAGCGAAAAACAATGGTTTGTTCTGCATACGTTGACTGGGCAGGAGGCCAAGGTCAAGGAAAGCATTGAGCGCCGCCTGGATAAGGAAGAGATGCGGGCCTATGTGGATCAGGTGCTGATCCCGACGGAAAAAGTGTCGGAGACGAAAAAGGGTGTCAAGAGCGTCATTACCCGCAAGTTTTTTCCGGGTTATGTGCTGGTGAGCATGTCTCTTTATGGTGATGACCGCAAAGTGATCGAAACAGTCTGGTATTTTATCCGCGAGACGCCCGGTGTGATCGGGTTCGTGGGTGGGGAACGGCCGGCGCCTCTCCGGCCTGATGAGGTGGAACGGCTTCTGTTCCAAGTGGAAGAGAAGAAAGAGAAGGTCAAACCGAAGGTGATCTATGATATCGGTGAAACGGTCAAGATCAACGACGGACCCTTCATGAACTTTACAGGGACCGTGGATGAAGTGGATGCGGAACGTGGGAAACTAAAGGTTTCAGTGGCGATATTTGGTCGCTCGGCTCCCGTGGAATTGGAGTACTGGCAGGTCGAACGGCAGTAAGCCTACGGATTCGCGGCAACCCCGCGGATCGGATGTCAGGGGAAAGATATGGCAAAGAAAGTAACAGGAAAAATCAAACTGCAGATTCCCGCCGGGCAGGCGAATCCGGCGCCCCCCGTTGGGCCGGCGCTCGGTCAGCACGGTGTGAATATCATGCAGTTTTGTAAGGAATTTAACGCGGCCACGCAGAATAGCGCCGGCTTGGTGATCCCGGTGATTATCACCGTTTACCAGGACCGGTCTTTCACGTTTATCACAAAGAGCCCGCCCGCCTCATCCTTGTTGAAGCGGTCCGCCGGATTGGCCAAGGGCTCCGCCCAGCCGAACCGCGACAAGGTTGGCAAGGTGACGACCCAGCAGGTGCTGGAGATTGCACGCCAGAAGATGAACGATCTGAATGCGACAGACGAAAACCACGCCGCCCGGATGGTCGAGGGGACGGCTCGCAGCATGGGAATCGAGGTGATTCGTTAGCCATGGCGACGCACGGTAAAAAATATCGGAAGGTGAGCGCGAAAACTGAGGACAGGGTCTATGCCGTGTCCGAGGCGATCGGCTTTTTAAAGGCAAACAAGATTGCTAAATTTGATGAAACGGCCGAGCTGGCGATACGTCTTGGGGTTGATACCAAGAAGACCGACCAGACGGTGCGCGGTACGGTCGCACTTCCCCACGGGACGGGCAAAACGGTTCGCGTGGCCGTATTTGCGGCCGGGGCGGCGGCGGATGCAGCCCGTGCGGCTGGCGCTGAGTTCGTCGGAAACGACGACCTGATTGAGAAAGTCAAGGGGGGCTGGGTGGACTTTGATATCGCCATCGCAACTCCGGATGCCATGAAGGAAGTCCGCAAGCTGGGTAAAGTGCTGGGCCCGCGTGGGTTAATGCCAAATCCCAAGACCGGAACCGTTACGGACGACACGGCTTCTGCGGTTCGCGACAGCAAGGCGGGCCGGGTCGAGTACCGCATGGATCGCAACGGCAACGTTCAGGTTCCTTTCGGCAAGCTCTCATTTGACGAGTCGAAGCTGATAGACAATGTTAACGCTGTGATCGCAGCGGTCGCGGCAGCGCGCCCGGCGGCGGCCAAGGGCATTTTTATTAAACGCTGTACGCTCAGCTCCACGATGGGGGTCGGCCTCAGAGTGGATGTGCGGTCGTAACAAGAAGGCTGGGTGCAATGAGACTGGAAAAACAAGCAATTCTTGAGGAAATAACCTCCCGGGTGAACGAATCGTCCTTCGTATTGGTCGCGGAATACCGCGGCATGAAGGTGGATCAGTTCTCGGATCTGCGGCGGAAGCTCAACAAGGCGGGAGCCCGTATGCAGGTCGTGAAAAACCGCTTTCTGCGTTTGATCACGCGGGAAAAAGGGTGGCAGGATCTGGATGCGTCCCTGAAGGGGCAGTCCGCTATTGTGACCGGGACTGATGTGGTTCAGGCGGCTAAGACCCTTAAACAATTCAGCAGCGCGAATGGGTTGCCTCTTATGAAGGCAGGGGTCATGGGGAACACGATCTTGACCGCCGCTCAGATTGATGCTCTGGCGGAACTGCCGCCCCGTGAAGTGTTGTTGGGTCAGGTGGTGGGTACAGTGGCGGCCCCGCTTACACGTCTGGTGGGCGTGCTGAAGCAGAAGGTATCAACCATTGTGTACGTGTTGAAGGCAATTGAGGATAAAAAGAACGTAACGAAGTGATATTTGAGCGTAGAGGATAGAAGGGAGATATACCATGTCTGAGGAAATCAAGTTGGAAGCGAAGATGGAAGAAATTGTTAAGGCGATCGAGAGCATGACCGTTCTGGAGCTCTCGCAGCTCGTGAAGGGTCTTGAACAACGCCTGGGTGTCACGGCATCAGCCCCGATGGGGATGATGGCGGCTGCCCCAGCGGGTGCCCCTGCGGCCGCAGCGGTAGAAAAGACCGAGTTCAATGTGGTGCTAACCGCTGCCGGTGCCAACAAGATAGGCGTGATCAAGGAAATCCGTGGAATTACCGGGCTTGGCCTGAAGGAATCCAAGGACCTTGTGGAAGGCGCCCCGAAGACCGTCAAGGAAGGCATTTCCAAGGACGAAGCCGCCAAGATCAAGGAACTCTTGGAGAAGGCTGGCGCGACCGTCGAAATCAAGTAACCCGCCGTTTTGGAAGGGTGTGTTACGACGGGCGGTCGTTTGACCGCGGTGTTGGTGTCCTGGAAACCCGGTGCAACAGGTGCTGGATATGGTTGAGAGAACAAACTTCGGAAAACTGGTTGAGGTTATTGAGCCGCCCAATCTGATTGAAATTCAGACGGCGTCGTATAAGGATTTCCTCCAACTTGACACCGCTCCTGGCGGTCGAAAAAGCATGGGACTGCAGGCGGTGTTCAAGGAGGTCTTCCCCATCGAAAGTTACGATGGCCGTTACGCCTTGGATTTTGTGAAGTACGAGTTCTCTCTACCCAAGGCGGACCCTTACGAGGCGCTTCGTGAAGGGCAGACTTATGCGGGCACACTTCATGTGACGTTCCGGCTGAAAGACGGCGAGGAAGTTCGTGAAGAGACGGTTTACATGGGTGAAATCCCATTGATGACCCAGCAGGGATCGTTTGTGATCAATGGGGCTGAGCGAGTGATTGTCAGCCAGTTGCACCGTTCGCCTGGCATCTGTTTTGAACAGTCGGTTCACTCGAGTGGCAATATGCTTTACTCCTTCCGCATCATTCCCGATCGCGGGTCATGGGTGGAAGTGCAGTTTGATTCCTCGGATCTGCTGTGGATCTATATGGATCGCCGTCACCGTCGGCGGAAATTTCTCGCGGCAACGTTTCTACGGGCCTTGGGATATGGAACGGATGATGATTTGTTGTCGCTGTTCTATACCTTCCGCAAACTGAAGGTCAGTGAAGCAGTAAGCGCCGAAAAACTTGCCAATCTGGTGTTTCGCGATGATGTGATTGACGTCGACTCGCAGACCGTGCTGGCGCGCCGTTACGAACCCCTGTCGGAAAATGTGCTTTCGCAAATGAAAGCCGCTGGGTTTAAGGATGTCGAGGTAGTGGATGTGGCGTGGGATTCCGGCGTGATGCTGAAGAGTATCAAGGAAGACCCGACCCATTCCATGGAGGATGCCCTGAAGGATATCTATCTCCGGTTGCGCCCGGGTGACCCCGCCACCGTGTCCAATGCCCGCCAGCTGTTGAAGCGTCTCTTTTTCGACGTGCGGCGCTATGATCTGGGTCGGGTCGGTCGATACAAGATCAATCAGAAACTCGATGCTGAAATCAAGGATGCCATGGCGCTTATCGAGGCCATTATGGCCCGTAAGGATACCAAGGAGAAGGACGCCTTCATTACCGTCACCGACGAGGAGCGGTTGCGTACGCTGACCCCGGATGGAAGCGATCTGATTGCCGCGATTCGTTACCTGCTCAGCATTCGTAGCGGACAGGGGATGGTTGATGATATTGACCACCTTGGTAGCCGCCGTTTGCGCACCATTGGCGAATTGATCGAGAATCAGTGCCGAGTCGGTCTGGCCCGTGCCGAGCGCCTTGTCCGAGAGCGCATGACGCTCTTTGATCCAAACACTGGAACTCTGACGCCACAGCGTCTGGTTAACCCGAAGACCTTGTCTGCGGTCGTTAAGGATTTCTTTGGACGCAGCCAGTTGAGCCAGTTCATGGATCAGACGAATCCACTATCCGAGTTGGCCCATAAGCGACGGTTGAGCGCACTGGGGCCGGGCGGGTTGAGCCGTGAACGCGCCGGGTTTGAAGTCCGCGATGTACATAGCAGTCACTATGGCCGCATTTGCCCCATTGAGACGCCTGAAGGTCCGAATATCGGATTGATCTCATCGCTGGGTATTTACGCACGTATCAACGAATATGGGTTTATCGAGACCCCGTACCGGAAAGTGAATAACGGGGTGGTCTCTGATGAGGTTGAATACCTCAGCGCTGATCGTGAGGAAAAGTTTGTCATAGCGCAGGCCAATACTCCGCTTGACGCGCGTAGCCGTATGTCGCGCGAGGCGATTGCGGTGCGTAACCGTGGCGAGTTTCTTGAAGTCCCGAAGGAGAAGGTGGACTACATGGACGTTTCGCCCAAGCAGGTGGTCTCGGTTGCGGCCGGCTTGATTCCGTTTTTGGAGCACGATGATGCAAACCGTGCCTTGATGGGTTCAAACATGATGCGGCAGGCTGTTCCGTTGCTGGAAACCGAACGCCCCTTTGTGGCCACCGGCTTGGAAGACCGGATTGCCCGCGACTCGGGGGTTCTCGCTCTGGCTGAAGAAGCCGGCGTGGTGACCTATGTGTCGGCCAACAAGATTGTCGTGTCGAATGATAAGGGCGGAAAGAAGAAAGACTCCGAAAAGACCTACGTTCTTAACAAGTTTATGCGCTCCAATGCGGGCACCTGCGTCAACCAGAAGCCCGTCGTGCGCGTCGGACAGAAGGTGCGTGCGGGTAACGTGCTGGCGGACGGACCGGCGACCCGGGATGGCGAGCTGGCCATTGGACGGAACGTTCTGGTCGGATTTATGCCCTGGTGCGGATGCAACTTTGAGGATGCGATTCTGATCAGCGAGCGGGTGGTGCGGGAGGATGTGTTTACCTCCGTGCATATTCAGGAGTTTGAAGTGGGCGCTCGCGACACCAAGCTGGGCCCCGAAGAAATCACCCGGGATATTCCGAACGTTGGCGAGGAAGCACTTCGCAACCTAGGCCCTGACGGCGTGATCCGAGTCGGTGCAGAGGTGAAGCCTGACGATATTCTTGTCGGCAAGATTACACCCAAGAGCGAAACGGAGCTGGCGCCGGAAGAACGGTTGCTGAGGGCGATTTTCGGTGAAAAAGCGGCGGATGTCCGGGACACGTCCTTGACGGTTCCTAGTGGTACCTATGGTATTGTGATGGATGTCAAGGTGTCCGCCCATAAGGATATCACCCGCGAGAAGATGACGCCTTCGGAGCGCAAACGTCAGGCCAAGAATGTGACCCAAGAGCAAACAGGGAAAAAGCAGGAACTGATTGATCAGTTGACTGAAGCCCTTAGCAACATTCTTCTTGGCGAAAAGATTCCGTTGGATGTCGTTAATATTGACTCCGGCGAAATCATCATTCCCGCCAACCGTAAAATCACCAAGACCCTGCTTCGCAAACTGGCGAATGAGAGTGCCCATATTGCAATTGAAAGCAGCCCGATTCAGATCAAGATCCAGGAGATCATCGCGGAATATCAACAGAAATTCATTGAGCTGGAGCATGAGTACGCGAACGCTATGGATCGTCTGGAGAGCGGTGACGAAGTGGATCAGGGCATCATCAAGCAGGTACGCGTCTACATTGCGAGTAAGAAGAAGCTGTCCGTCGGGGACAAGATGGCTGGTCGACACGGTAATAAAGGTGTTGTGGCTCGCATTCTTCCCGAGGCTGACATGCCCTTTCTGCCTGATGGAACCCCGGTTGACATCGTGCTTAATCCATTGGGCGTGCCCTCTCGTATGAATGTCGGCCAGGTGCTGGAGACTCATCTTGGGTGGGCCTGCAGGATTCTTGGGCTATATGCCAGTACGCCTGTGTTCGATGGCATTTCCGAAAAACGGATCCACGACCTGATGAGCGAAGCCAAATTGCCGTTGGACGGCAAGACGCAACTCTTTGACGGACGCACGGGGGAGCCTTTTGATCAACGGGTCGTTGTCGGATACATCTACATGCTGAAACTGCATCATTTGGTCAGCGACAAGATCCATGCCCGCGCGGTGGGTCCCTACTCCTTGGTTACCCAGCAACCCCTAGGCGGCAAGGCACAGTATGGCGGGCAGCGGCTTGGTGAGATGGAAGTTTGGGCACTTGAGGCGTATGGTGCGGCTTATGCGTTGCAGGAGTTGTTGACTGTGAAGAGCGACGACACGACAGGGCGCACACGGATTTACGAGTCCATCGTAAAGGGAGAGAATGTGCTTGAGGCGGATCGTCCCGAGTCATTTAACGTCTTGATCAACGAACTGCGAAGCATTGGTCTTGATGTGCGGGCTGAAGCGAAGGAAAAACGAGTTTAACGGAGGCGGCGGCAACGCTGAGTCACCTATGTCGGAACGTACCTTTACAAATTCAGCCGCCCGCGAGCGGCTTGGGATGCCCCTGATGGAGGGGTTTGATTCAGTGAATATTTCACTGGCCTCGCCGGATACAATCCGGGCGTGGAGCCATGGTGAGGTTAAGAATCCGGAAACCATTAACTACCGGACCTACAAGCCCGAAAAGGGCGGGTTGTTCTGTGAGCGCATTTTCGGCCCCACGCGGGACTGGGAGTGCAGTTGCGGAAAATATAAGCGTATCAAGCACAAGGGTGTTATTTGCGACCGTTGCGGGGTGGAAATCACACAGTCCCGTGTGCGCCGGGAACGCATGGGTCACATTGACCTTGCCGTTCCGGTATCTCATATCTGGTTCTTCAAATGTACGCCCAGTCGGCTCGGACTGGTTCTTGATATGACCGCTCGGGCCCTTGAGCGCATCCTCTATTATGAAGATTATGTCGTGATTGAACCGGGTGACACGCCGCTTCAGGAGAAGCAACTCCTGAGCGAAATGGAATACCGGGAAGCTCAGGAAAAATACAGCGACGGCTTTGTTGCCCGCATTGGTGCCGAGGCGGTTCGCGATCTGATGAAAAAGCTCGACTTGGAAAAGGCCATGGTAGAGCTCGACGCGCAGATGGAAACCACTCGCAGCAAGCAGAATCGAAAAAAGATTTCCAAGCGGATGAAGGTTTTGGAAGGGTTTCTAACTAGCAATGCCCGACCGGAATGGATGATTCTCGAGGTGTTGCCGGTGATTCCGCCGGATCTGCGTCCTCTGGTTCCGCTAGAGGGTGGTCGCTTTGCGACGTCTGACCTCAATGATCTCTATCGCCGCGTGATTAACCGTAATAACCGCTTGAAGAATCTGCTCCAATTGAAGACGCCGGATGTTATTATCCGTAATGAGAAGCGTATGTTGCAGGAAGCTGTGGATGCCGTGATTGATAATGGCCGCCATGGCCGCGCGGTGACCGGTGCGGGCAATCGCCCCTTGAAGTCCCTCAGCGATATGCTGAAGGGGAAAGGGGGCAGGTTCCGTCAGAATCTTCTTGGTAAACGTGTGGATTATTCAGGACGTTCTGTGATCGTCGTCGGCCCTGAGCTTAAACTGCATCAGTGCGGGTTGCCTAAAAAAATGGCGCTTGTCTTGTTTGAGCCTTTCATTATTCGACGCCTGAAAGAGATGGGCGTTGCCCATACCGTTCGTTCGGCCAAGAAACTGATTGACAAGCAATCGGATGAGGTTTGGGCCATTCTTGAGGAGATCACCCGGGATAAGACGGTCATGTTGAACCGCGCTCCTACGTTGCATCGGTTGAGCATCCAGTCATTCGAGCCCACCTTGGTTGAAGGCGAGGCGATCCAGGTGCATCCGCTCGTTTGTACGGCTTACAATGCCGACTTCGACGGTGACCAGATGGCTGTGCATGTGCCGCTTTCAATTGAAGCGCAGATTGAATCCCGTCTCCTGATGCTGTCGACGCACAATGTCTTTTCGCCTTCAAGCGGCAGGCCGGTGATGACTCCGACGCAGGATATCGCGCTGGGCATTTACTATCTGACATCAGCGGCGCAGAAGGATAGGATCAAGGAGATCCGCCGCAAGAAGGACGGGAAACCGCAGGAACAGGAACGGCTGCCGATTTTCGCGGAAGCCAGCGAGGTTCGTTTGGCGTACGATGACGGCGCGCTCAAGATTCACCACCGTATCCGGTTTAAAAACCCAGACTATCAGCGCAAGACGATATTCGGTGATACCCAGTCGAAAATGCTGGTGACGACGGTTGGGCGAGTTTTCTTTAATGAGAATCTTCCAATTACGCTCGGGTTTGTCAATCGGTGCTGCGACAAGTCGTTCCTTGGGAAGCTGATTTGGCACTGCTACCGTGAGAGTGGCAACGCGGAGACGGTTCGTGTCCTTGACAGCCTGAAGAATATTGGCTTTGAGCACGCCACGCTAGCCGGTATCTCGATTGGTCTTTCCGACATGATCATTCCCGCCGAAAAGGAGCAGATTATCGCCAAGGCGCACAAGTCCGTGGCCGAGGTTGAAAGCCAGTATCGCCGCGGTATCATTACCGATGGTGAACGCTATAATAAGATTGTTGACATCTGGACTCAGGCTACGGATGAGACCTCCACCGCCATGTATCGCGCCATTGAGGAAAATGCGGGAAGCGACGAAGCGAACCCGATCTTCATGATGGTGGACTCCAAGGCTCGCGGGAGCCGTCAGCAGATACGTCAGTTGGCGGGAATGCGCGGCTTGATGGCCAAGCCGTCAGGTGAAATCATTGAGCGCCCGATTGTCTCGAACTTCCGGGAAGGTTTGAGTGTGCTTGAGTATTTCATCAGTACCCATGGCGCGCGTAAAGGGTTGGCGGATACCGCGCTCAAGACGGCCGACGCCGGGTACCTGACGCGAAAACTGGTTGATGTGGCTCAGGATGTGAGGATTATCGAGCAGGACTGCAATACCCTTAACGGCATTGAAGTTAAGGCGATTGGAGAAGGCGACGAGAATATGGTTTCGCTCGCTGACCGCCTCAAGGGACGCACCGCACTGAATGACGTGGTCAATCCGGTCACTCGCGAAGTGATTATTCCGGCGGGCGGCTTGATTGATGAGGTTACGGCCGATGTGATTATGAGCGCCGATATTGAGAAAGTCAGGATCCGAAGCGTTTTGACGTGCGAATCCAGACGCGGTATCTGCGCGAAATGCTATGGACGCGATTTATCGAACGGTCGTCCGGTTGAGATCGGTACCGCTGTTGGAATCATTGCGGCCCAGTCCATCGGTGAACCCGGCACACAGTTAACCATGCGTACGTTCCATATCGGGGGAACGGCGAGCGCTATTTTCAAGCAGCCGCATGTCATCTCCAAGCATGATGGCACAATCCAGTATACAAACTTACGCACGGTGCTGAATGATCAGGGAAGCTTCGTAGTTCTGAACAAGAACGGTTCTGTGGGCGTGTTTGATGATGCCGGACGTGAAGTGGAGCGTCATTCGATTGCGATCGGCGCTCTTATTTCGGTCGCTGACGGTGGTCGTGTCAAAAAGGCCCAAAGTTTCATCGAGTGGGATCCCTACAGCGTGCCGATTCTGGCGGAGAAGCCAGGCACGATTCACTTCCAGGGCTTTATTGAGAATGTGACTGTCAAAAAAGACGTGGATCAATCCACCGGACTGATGGGCACGGTTGTTCTTGAGCATAAGGAAGATCTGCATCCGCAGATCGTGGTCACGCACGGGCACAACGAACCGACATCCATTTATAACATTCCCGCCGGCGCTCACGTCATGATCAAGGACGGCAAGAAGGTGACGGCTGGTGAAGTACTCGCCAAGACTCCCCGCAAGGAGTCGAAGACCAAGGATATTACAGGCGGTCTGCCTCGTGTCGCGGAACTCTTTGAGGCCCGTCGCCCCAAAGACGCCGCCGAGATCGCCAAGATTGACGGTATCGTGGATTTTGGTCCCAACCAGCGAGGACGTCGTTGTCTGCTCATCCGTGACTCGGTGACCAATGATGAGGAACAGCATTTGATCCCAATGGGTAAGCATGTTGTGGTCTATAAGGGTGACTACGTCCAAAAGGGACAGCAACTGACGGAAGGGCCTATTGTTCCCCAGGAAATTCTTGAAATCTGCGGCCCGCAGGAGTTGCAGGAATATCTGGTCAATCAGGTTCAGGAGGTCTACCGTTTGCAGGGTGTTGAGATCAATGACAAACACATTGAAATCATCGTCCGCCAGATGCTGCGCAAGGTTCGCATCACCGATGCCGGCGACACGGACTTCCTCTGGGGTGAACAGGTTGAAAAGCAATCCTTCCAGGAAGTAAATGCAAAAGCCTCTGCGGAAGGAAAACGTGCGGCCGAGGCGTCTCCGGCATTGCTGGGCATCACCAAGGCGGCGCTTGAAACAGAGAGTTTTATTTCTGCAGCTTCATTCCAAGATACCACCCGTGTGCTTACGGAAGCGGCAACGCTGGGTCGTGTGGACACGCTTTATGGATTCAAGGAAAATGTGATTATGGGGCATTTGATTCCCGGCGGGACAGGATTCCCGATGTTCCGGAACATCAAACTGGTGCCCTTGGCAGAGCCGATTCCCGAGGAGGATCTGCGTCAGGAAAGCGAAGAATTAAAGAAAGCCAAAGAGCTGCTTGGATAAAGATTGACAAGAGTGGAGCACTTCGGGCATCTTTACACGCTTTGCGTTTGGGAAGGATAATGAAAATTTATGCCAACGATTAATCAACTTGTAAAATACGGACGTAAACAGGTTCGTTATAAGAGCAAATCGCCGGCGCTGAAGAATTGTCCTCAGCGACGTGGTGTGTGTCTTTCGGTTAAGACGCAGACACCCAAAAAACCGAATTCCGCGTTGCGTAAAGTGGCGCGCGTTCGTTTGACCAATGGCGAGGAAGTGACCGCGTATATTCCGGGTGAAGGGCACAATCTGCAGGAACATAGTGTTGTGCTTGTGCGTGGCGGTCGCGTGAAGGACCTGCCTGGTGTCCGTTACCACATTGTTCGTGGCACATTGGATACACTGGGCGTGGAGGGGCGGCACAGGGGCCGTTCCAAGTATGGCGTCAAAACACCGAAACAGGCGTAGGACGGCGCAAGATCATGGGACGAAGACGTAGAGCAGTGCGGCGGACGGTTGAACCGGATCCGAAATATAACAGCGAGCTGGTTGGTCGGCTCGTTAACCATCTGATGAAGGTGGGAAAAAAATCGGTCTCGGTTAACATTGTATATGATGCCCTGAAAGTTATTCAGGAAAAACATCCGGATGGCGATCCGCTCGAAATAATTCTTCGGGCGATTGACAACGTGAGGCCGAAGGTTGAAGTGAAGTCGCGCCGCGTGGGTGGTGCGACCTATCAGGTGCCCGTTGAAGTGGCGCCAGATCGCCAGGGAGCTCTGGCTATGCGCTGGATTATGCAGTACGCGAAGACCCGTAAGGGTGTTCCCATGCGTCGTGCGCTTGCCCAGGAGATTTTGGATGCGTATGCCGAGCAGGGAAATGCCATAAAGAAGCGTGACGAAACGCATAAGATGGCGCAAGCCAATAAGGCTTTTGCGCACTATCGGTGGTAATGAGTTTATTTTGACAAATCCCGTCGTCCGATCGGGCGGCGGGACTTGTCTGTCTAGCAGACGACAATGGAAACAGTCTTGGAACAGAATATAAAAGGTGGATCAGCCGGGGATGCGCGCCAGCGTGAGGCCGCAGATCGTCTGCGGCCTTTGTGCGCCGTTCGTAACATCGGGATCATTGCCCACATTGATGCGGGCAAGACCACGACCAGCGAGCGTATTCTGTTTTATGCCGGACGTGTCCATCGCATGGGTGAAGTCCATGAGGGCACAGCGGTGATGGATTGGATGCCCCAAGAGAAAGAGCGCGGCATTACAATTACCAGCGCAGCAACCACCTGTTTTTGGCGCGATCACCAGATCAATCTGATTGATACGCCCGGGCATGTTGATTTCACAGTGGAAGTCGAGCGATCATTGCGTGTGCTTGACGGCGCTGTGGTAGTATTCTGTGGCGTGGGCGGGGTGCAGCCGCAGTCCGAGACGGTGTGGCATCAAGCGGACCGGTATCATGTTCCTCGCATCGCTTTCATTAACAAGATGGATCGTGTTGGCGCCGATTTTTATTCCGTGGTTGAGCAGATCAGGAGCAAGCTTGGTGCGGTGCCGGTGCCAATTCAGATTCCCTGGGGACGTGAAGAGACGTTTCGAGGACTTGTGGACTTGGTGACCATGCAGGCGGTGTCGTTCGATGACACGACATTAGGGTCAGCGGTTACGCTCCTGCCGATTCCGCCCGAGATGGCCGTTGAGGCCGAGAAGGCACGAGCCGTTCTGATCGAGGCGCTGGCTGAGAAAGATGAAAAGGTTTTCGAGGCGTATCTTGAATGTCCGGATGTCTCCGCTCGGATTTTAAAAGAAGGGCTGCGGCGGGCGACGCTGGCTCAGGCGCTTACTCCTGTCCTGTGTGGATCGTCACTTCGCAATAAGGGAGTTCAGCATCTCCTTGATAGTGTGGTCGATTTTCTTCCCTCCCCCTTGGATGTTCCTCCCGTGCAGGGCGAGCATCCGAAAACTCACGCGGTAGTGACTCGCGAAGCGGATGATTCTGGCCCGCAGAGCGCCTTGGTTTTTAAGTTGATGAGCGATCCTTACATGGGGCGCCTTGCCTTTGTGCGCGTCTATTCGGGCCAGATCAAGCAGGGGCAGAATGTTTTCAATCCTCGCACGAAGAAACGTGAGCGGGTTATGAAGCTTGTCTTTCTGCATGCTGATGACCGGCAGGAAGTGGATGTGATTCATTCCGGGGAAATTGGCGCGATTGTGGGGCTGAAGCAGGCGACCACAGGAGACACCCTCTGTGTTGAGAATATGCCGGTTGAACTCGAGCGAATTCGTTTTCCAGAACCTGTCATCTCGATGGCGATTGAGCCCAAGTCCCAAGCTGATCGGGATAAATTGAACGATGCGTTGACTGCCCTTGCGGCAGAGGATCCGACGTGCGTGGTATCCAAAAATGCCGATACCGGTCAAACTCTGTTGAGTGGGATGGGTGAGCTTCATCTTGAAATCTTAAAAGACCGGATGTTCCGCGAGTATAAGGTGCAGGCCAATGCCGGCCGTCCGATGGTGGCCTATCGTGAGACAGTCACCGGCAAGGGACGTGGAGAGTACCGGTTTGAACGCGACATTGGCGGGCAGCGTCTTTTTGCTGAAGTGATCATCGAAGTCGAGCCCGCGATCAGAAACTCGGGCATCGAAATTGAATTTGATGTGCCTCAGAACCGCATCCCCGCCGACTTCAGGTCATGTGTTGAAGAGGGAATCCGGGACGGGCTGACAACAGGTGTCCTGGCTAACTTTTCGTTGGTGGATGTAAAGGTGCGCGTGGTGGGCGGGGCTTTCCACGATCAGGAATCCACGGAAGTGGCATTCCGGACGGCGGGGGTAATGGCTTTGCGGGAGGCTGCGAAAGTAGCCAAGCCTGCAATTCTTGAGCCTATCATGTCATTGGAAATTATTCTCCCATCGGAGCATATGGGTGATGTACTGAACGATGTGAGCGCCAGACGAGGCCATGTTCAGAATATGGTTGGGAAAGAAACTGTGCAGGTAATCCATGCGCGGGTTCCGCTGGCGGAACTTTTCGGGTACTCAACGGCGATACGGTCTTTGACCCGGGGGCGTGCGAGTTACACAATGGAACCGGCCTGTTTTGATGTGGTGCCGGAGGCGATACAAAAGCAACTTCTGGAACGGTGAGTGAATGATGGAAAAGCAACGAATACGCATACGTTTAAAAGCCTACGATTATCGGGTGTTGGATCAGTCTGTATCCGACATTGTGGAGACGGCTAAAAGGACGGGAGCACGGGTTGTTGGCCCTATTCCCATGCCAACGCGAATCGAGAGTTACAGCGTCAACCGAAGTGTTCACGCCGATAAGAAGTCGATGGAACAGTTCGAAGTTCGCACGCATAAGCGCGTGTTGGACATTGTAGAACCGACGGCAAGAACGGTGGATGAGTTGAAGAAACTCAACATGCCGGCCGGTGTGGATATAACGATCAAGATTTAAGCAGGTAGCCATGCAAGGGATACTCGGAAAAAAAATTGGAATGACGCGGGTTTTTGGCGAAGAAGGCCAGCAAACCCCAGTCACAGTTATTGAAGTGGGGCCGTGTGTTGTCGTTCAGCGAAAGACAAAAAGCTGCGACGGTTACGACGCACTCAAGCTCGGGTTTGTTGAGGCGAAGGCGTCGCGCGTGAATAAACCCCATGGCGGGCAGTTCAAAGCGGCGAAGGTTACGCCAAAACATTTCCTGCGCGAGTTCGACGTGGATCTTGTCGACGAACTTAAGGCCGGCGATACTGTCACTGCCTCTGTTCTTGAAGGGGCTTTGTATGTGGATGTCGTGGGCGTAACCAAGGGACGTGGTTTTCAGGGTGTGGTTCGTCGTCACAGGATGGCGGGCGGGCCAATGACCCATGGTGGTCACTCGAAGCGGCGTGTCGGATCAATCGGTTGCCGTTCCTATCCTGGTCGTGTTCATAAGGGTAAACGTATGCCGGGCCATATGGGGAATGTGCAGATTACCATGCAGAATTTGAAGGTTGTTCAGCTTCGCGCCGGGGAAAACCTGATCCTGGTAAAAGGGGCGGTTCCGGGACCCGCGGGAGCGTTGGTTGAAGTTCGCAAGGCTCTAAAGAAGACGAAGGCAGGGCAGACGAAATGAGCAAGCTTTCAGTCTATGACATGAAAGGGACCTCGCTGGAGAAGGTTGAATTTCCAGACGAGCTGATGACGACCAAAGGCCAGCAGGCGGTTCACGATGTGGTCGTGGCTTATCAGGCGGGTATTCGAGCGGGCACAGCGAATACCTTGGGCAAAGGGGATGTGGCCGGAAGCAACAAGAAGCCCTGGAAACAGAAGGGGACTGGACGGGCCCGTGCGGGTTTTCGGCAGTCTCCGGTGTGGCGTGGCGGTGGTGTGGCGCATGGCCCTCATCCGCGCAGTTATGCCAAGAAAATTCCCCATAAAGTGGCTCGTTTGGCGTTCCGCCGCGCGTTGAGCGACTTGATCCGGGAAGATCGAATCCGGGTGCTTGACCACCTTACGTTCGCTGAGCCAAAGACCAAGTCGGCGGCCGCGATTCTCAAGATGCTTGGCTTGAACAAGGGCGCGCTCATTGTTGTTGACACGCTTGATAAGAACTTGGTATGCGCGTTCCGCAATCTAACCAATGTGGAGGCGACTACGGCTAAGGATGTCAGCACGTTCCAATTGCTTCGCTTTCCCGTCACGGTGGTGACCCGAGCCGGAATGGACGGACTGCGGGCCAGACTTGAGGGTGAGGGGAGGGACTCATGAAGAAATCGCTTTCAGCGGTACGCGGGCTTCACATCACCGAGAAGGGGACGTTGCAAGCGGCCCAGAATAAGTATTTATTCAAGGTGGATCCGGTTGCCAATAAGCTTGAGATCAAACAGGCTGTCGAGGATTTTTTCAAGGTCAAGGTGATCAAGGTCAACACCATGAACTATGACGGCAAAAAACGCCGCGAACGGACGATTCACTCCGGAAAGAAGCCTGATTGGAAGCGAGCCGTTGTGACCCTGAAGGATGGCGATAAGATAGATTTGGAATAGGAAGCACGACATGGCGCTAAAAAGTTATAAACCAACGACTCCGAGCTTGCGTAACACGAAGCTCTCCTCGTTTGATGAAATCACCAAGAGTAAACCCGAGCGATCGCTGACGAAGTCTCAGAAGTCGCAGGCGGGGCGAAATTCTGCCGGCCGGATCACGGTTCGTCATCGCGGCGGCGGACACCGGCAGCAGTTCCGAATCATTGATTTTAAGAGAAACAAGATTGGTATTCCGGCGAAAGTTCAGGCCATTGAGTATGATCCGAATCGTACGGCGAGGATTGCCTTATTGGCCTACCGCGACGGCGAAAAGCGGTATATCCTCGCGCCAGTCGGATTGGAAGTCGGCGCTATCGTAATGTCCGGCCCGGATGCAGAACCTGTTACGGGAAACATGATGCCTCTGGCGAAGATACCTCTTGGGTTGCCGATTCACAATATTGAGTTGACTATTGGGGGGGGGGCACAACTAGTTCGGAGCGCCGGGCAGACTGCCCAGTTGATGGCTCGTGAGGGAGGGTATGCGAATGTAAAATTACCCTCAGGGGAAATTCGGATGATCAACGTCAATTGTATGGCGACGATCGGTCAGGTGGGAAATATTGAGCATGATGGCGTCAAACTCGGAAAGGCCGGGCGCAAACGCTGGAAGGGGATTCGTCCGACCGTTCGCGGTGTGGCGATGAACCCGGTGGACCACCCGATGGGTGGTGGTGAAGGTCGTACGTCTGGCGGTGGTCACCCCGTGACACCGTGGGGGCAGCTCACGAAGGGTAAGAAGACCCGTTCGAGACGGAAGACATCGAAAAAATTTATCGTCAGTCGGAGAAAGTAAGCCATGGGCCGTTCACTTAAAAAAGGGCCGTTTGTTGATGAGAAGTTGCTGGAGCGCGTGGAAAAAATGAATCGCGCTGGCGAGAAGCGCGTTGTTAAAACGTGGTCACGCCGCTCCATGATTGCTCCAGAATTTGTCGGACATACGCTGGCCGTCCATAATGGAAAGTTGCATATGCCTGTGTATATCACGGAGCACATGGTTGGGCATCGCCTTGGGGAATTTGCGCCGACGCGTATTTTTCGTAAGCATGGAACGCATACTGATAAGACAGTTGCAAAATAGTAGTATGAGTGCTCATAAACAGGGGCACCAAGGCTGGAGAGGATGGGCCGTGGTGGTTCTGCTGATGGCGGCGGGGATGGCAGCAGCATCGGATGAGGCGGAGCCTACTACTGGGAAGGTTGAGTTCCTGCAGCGGCAGGTGTGGTATTTGAGCGAAGCGCTGGCTTCGGCTAGGGCGGAAACGGATTTTTTGAAGGCGCGGATGGATAGTCGGGCCTATGAGGTTGCGGGTGGGACTGGCGGGCTGCCAGCCGAATCGGTTACGGTGGTGGAAAAAGAATATCTGATTTTGGACATTAACAAAGAGTTGGGCATGGTGATTCTCAACGGAGGACGTCAGGACGGGGTAAAACCGGGACTGCAGTTCGCTGTGGTGCAAGGAGATAGAGCCGTGGCGACGGTTCGGGTTGTGGATGTACGGACGGCAATCGCCGGGGCTGTGATTCAGAAGCCGGGTCGAGAGTTACCCAGAGTTCAGGACCGGGCGATCGTGGTGACCGGATCCAGGAACTAGGAGTGAGGCAATGGAAGTTAAAGCAATAACCAAGTATGTTCGGTTGTCGCCGCGGAAAGCGCGGGATATGGCGAGGGCCATTCAGGGTCTACCTGTAGCTGATGCGATTAAGACAGTGGAGTTCAGTGAGCGTAAAGCTGCGAGGCAACTGGAAAAGACCATTCGCTCGGCGGTAGCAAATGCTGAAAATAATGCAAAACTGTCGGCCGACGACCTGAAGGTAAAAGAAGCCACGATTGGTGAAGGGCCCGCGATGAAGCGTTTTTGGGCGCGTTCGCGTGGCATGGTGAGCCGAATCCGGAAACGGACAAGCCACATTACAATCGTGTTGTCGGATGGGAAGTGACCGGTTAACGCCGGATGACGTGAAAGGAGCATCGTTTTGGGACAGAAAATCAATCCGATTGGATTAAGGATTGCGGTTAGCAAGGCCTGGAAATCCCGTTGGTTTGCTGATAAGCGAACCTTCGGTACCTTGCTGAACGAGGATCTGACGATTCGTGATCTCGTTAAGAAGCGTCTTGATGCAGCGGCGGTTGCCGAGATCATTATCGAGCGCTATGCAAACCGCGTGAGGGTGACGATTTGTACAGCCAGGCCGGGCATTGTGATCGGGCGGAAGGGACAGGATCTTGACCGTATTCGCGATGAAATCGCTAAGTTGACGGGCAAGGAAATCTATCTTGAAATCCGCGAAATTAGGAGCCCTGACACCAATGCGCAGTTGGTGGCTGAGAGTGTGGCCCTTCAGATGGAGCGCCGCGTGTCGTTCCGCCGGGCTATGAAGCGCGCGATCAAGATGGCAATGGAGCTGGGTGTCAAGGGAATCCGAATCAAGGTTTCCGGTCGTCTGGGCGGCGCCGAGCTTTCCCGTGTCGAATGGTATAAGGAGGGGACGATTCCTCTGCATACCCTTCGCGCGAATATTGACTACGGGTTTTCCGAGGCCGCGACAACGGCCGGAAAAATCGGCGTGAAAGTATGGATATGTAAGGAAAAGGAAGAGCCGGAAAAGGCAGCAAGGGGACGCTCAAATGCCACTTATGCCTAAGCGTGTGAAGCACCGCATGGTGCAACGCGGCTCCCGCAAGGGAAATGCCCAGTCAGGGAATGCGCTGGCCTTTGGAGAATACGGGTTAAAGGCGCTGGATCGAGCTTGGGTTAAAGCTATTCAGATTGAAGCGTGTCGTGTGGCGATGAATCGTAACATGAAACGACGCGGCAAGGTTTGGCTTCGTATATTCCCAGACAAGCCGGTCAGCAAAAAGCCTCTCGAAACCCGTCAGGGCAAAGGGAAAGGGGCGCCTGAATTCTGGGTGGCCGTAGTTCGTCCCGGTACGATGATGTTTGAAGTTGACGGTGTGCCCGAGCAATTGGCGAGAGAATCGTTGCGTCTGGCGGCAGCCAAGTTGCCGATTCGGACTATGTTTGTTAAACGGCACCACTAAATACGGGCCACACAATAGGATAGGGGTGCGGACGCTATGAAGGCCGCGAAACTGAGAGAGCATAACAAAGAGGAACTCGTGCAGCAATGCTCCGACATGGACAAGGAGTTGCGCACGTTGAAGATTCGTAAATCGGCGAGCCAGATAGAACAGCCGTCACGCATACGGAGCCTGCGCCGGGATATTGCCCGGGCGCAGACGGTAATGAGCGAGCGGCGTCGCCAGCAAGGTTGATGATTATGGCAGATACGGAAACCAAACGAGGGCTTCGCAAAGGGCGAACTGGCATTGTAGTCAGTACGGCCATGCAGAAGACCATAGTGGTACGAGTGGAGCGAAAGACTCGTCATCCCCTATACGGGAAAGAGATCACGCAGTCCAAAAAGTACCATGCGCATGACGAAGAGAACAAAGCCAAGATTGGTGATAAGGTTCAAATCGTCGAGACGCGCCCCCTGAGCAAACTCAAGCGGTGGCGACTGGTTGAGATTATCGAAACGGCTAAAAGCCAGTAACCGGGTGATCGATCATGATTCAAGAAGAAACAAACCTTGATGTTGCAGACAATACCGGCGCGCGCCGGGTCCGATGCTTCCGTTTGATCGGGCAGCGCAAGATGTATGCCCACATTGGTGATTTGATAAGAGTGGCTGTTAAGGAAGCCCAGCCGACAGGAATGGTGAAAAAGGGTCAGGTTTGCCGGGCGATCATTGTCCGGACATGCCAACCTATTCGCCGCTCCGATGGTTCGGCGCTTCGGTTCGACAATAATGCGGTGGTGCTGGTGGATGAAAAGCTCAATCCCATCGGGACCCGAATTTTCGGCCCGGTGGCGCGTGAACTTCGCGAGAAGAATTTCATGAAGATCGTCTCGCTGGCGCCCGAAGTGCTGTAAAAAGAGGAACGTATGAATATCCGACGAAACGATATCGTTGTGGCCACACGTGGTCGCGACAAGGGCAAGCAGGGGAAGGTGCTTCAGATTATTGTAGGGAAGCACCGTGCAATTGTGGAAGGTCTCTGTCTGGCGACCCGGCATCTTCGGAAGTCGCAGGACAATCCGAAGGGCGGAATCATCCAGAAGGAAGCCTCTATTTCAATTGCAAACCTGATGATCCACTGCCCTCAATGCAAGAAGGCGGTCCGCGTGAAACGTGTGGCCGATGGGGATAAGCGGATACGTAAGTGCAAGAAGTGCGACCAAGCATTTGATTCGTAAGGTGGTCTATGACGGGACTAAAGGCAAAATATAATAAAGACGTTGTGCCGGCGTTGATGAACTCGCTGGGGTGCAAGAACGTGATGGATGTTCCGCGACTCCTGAAGATCACCATTAACATGGGCTTCAACTCGACGGTAGACAAAGACCAGATCCGGGCGATCTCCGATGATTTGGGCAGTATCTCCGGGCAGAAGCCGGTGATTACCAAGGCTCGCAAGAGTATTTCAAACTTCAAGTTGCGCCAGGGAATGCCGGTGGGTGCGAAGGTCACTCTTCGCGGAAACCGGATGTATGAATTCATGGAGCGACTGATTCACGCCGCGTTGCCCCGCATTCGAGACTTTCGGGGGTTGCCGGTGAAAGGGTTTGATGGACGGGGAAGTTACACCTTCGGCCTTCAGGAACAATCGATTTTTCCTGAAATTGATCCGGATAATGTCAAGAAGGTGCAGGGGATGAACGTGACGATTGTCACATCGGCATCAACGGATGCCCGGGCGCGTGAGCTGCTCACGATGGTCGGGATTCCATTCATGAAGCCGAATAAGTAGAACACGGCAGGGAGGACGTTCTTTTGGCTAAGATATCACAGGAAGTCAAGGCGAGCCGCAAGCCGAAATTCAGCACGCGTCGCTATAATCGCTGCAAACGCTGCGGTCGACGACATGCTTTCATGCGCAAGTTCCAGGTGTGCCGTATTTGCTTCCGGGAACTGGCATCGACGGGAATGATTCCCGGAGTGACTAAGGCGAGCTGGTAAATTGGAGAGCCTATGAGTTTGTCGGATCCTATCAGTGACATGTTGAACCGCATACGGAATGCATCAGGTGCGGGCTTGAAAACGACTGACATCAGCCATTCAAAAATGAAGGGCGAGATTGCGGTTATATTGAAACAGGAAGGCTATGTCCGCGACGTGACTGTTGAGGGCGAAGGCCGGGGGAAAGTGTTGAGAGTAGTTTTAAAATACGACGCCGCTAGGAAACCGACCATCCGGGGGTTGCGTCGGATCAGCAAGCCGGGACTTCGACGCTATGTTGGGTTCGATGAAATCCCTTTGGTGCTGGGAGGGATGGGCGTGTCAATCTTGAGTACCCCGTCTGGAGTTGTGACGGATAGCGAGGCACGCCGGAAGCGCGTTGGTGGAGAATTGCTCTGCCAGATCTGGTAAGGGCCGGGCGTGTTCGAAATATAGAAAAGTGTGACCCTGCGGGGTACGGGTAATTAAGCTTAAACAGGGGAAGAGAATGTCTAGAATCGGCAAAAAACCGATAGCCATCCCAAAGGACGTTTCGGTTCGGGTAAGTGACGGGATGGTGTCGGCCAAGGGTCCTAAAGGGGACTTGGTGACGAAGCTTCCTCCGTCCATTAAGGCGGAAGTGAAGGATGCGTCAATAGTCGTGAGCACGGTGGAGGATACAGCCCGCGGAAGGAGTTTTCATGGCTTGGCCCGCAGTCTGATTGCGAACATGATCCTCGGCGTTGAGAAGGGGTTCACGATTGAGCTTGAACTTCAAGGCGTAGGGTTCCGCGCGGCAGTTCAAGGCAATAAGTTGACGATGAACATTGGGTATTCAAGCCCAGTGGTGCATGAGGCGCCAAAGGGCATTACGATTGTGGTGAAGGATAGTGGTATAACGGTGGGCGGTCCGGATAAGCAGCTCGTAGGAGATGTTGCGGCGCGTATCCGCTCTTACTACCCGCCCGAGCCTTATAAAGGCAAGGGCATTCGTTATAAGGGCGAACATGTCCGGCGTAAGGCCGGTAAAACGGTGGCCTAACGTATGAAAATAGTCGATAGAAAAGAAAGTCGTGCACGCCGTCATTCGAGAATTCGTAAACACATTGCGGGAACGGCTGAGCGTGCTCGTTTGTGCGTGATGGTGTCCAATAAGCACATTTACGTGCAGCTTGTGGATGACGAAAAAGGGGTGACGTTGGCGTCTGTTTCATCATCTGGCAAAGATGGTGTCGGTAAAAAAAATGCCGAGGGAGCCAAGTTGCTAGGCAAGCGGATGGCAGAAATTGCCATGGAACTGGGCGTGAAAAACGTCGTGTTTGACCGCGGTGGATACAAATATCATGGCCGGGTTAAGGCGATTGCCGACGCCGTGCGTGAGGCAGGGTTTAACTTCTAGCCCTAGAAAGCAAGAGCACACTGTGATAAAAGAACGAAAAAGGGCGGATAGAAACGAGACATCCTCCGGTGATGTTGAGGAACGTGTGGTGTTTGTCAACCGCTGTGCAAAAGTGGTTAAAGGCGGACGCCGTTTTAGCTTTAGCGCGATTGTTGTGGTGGGCAACCGCAACGGAATGGTCGGATACGGATTTGGCAAGGCGAATGAAGTAGCGGACGCCATTCGTAAGGGCGGTGAAATCGCCAGGCGGAGCATGATCCATATCACCCTCAAGGACAGGACGATTCCGCACGAGGTCACCGGACAGTGTGATGGCGGGTATATCTTGTTGAAGCCCGCCTCTCAGGGGACGGGTGTAATTGCGGGGGGGGGGATGCGTGCGGTGTTGGAATTGTCTGGTATTCATGACATTCTCGGTAAATCACTCGGAAGCGGAAATAAAGTGAATGTGGTCAAGGCGACCATCAATGCGTTGGAATCTCTCCGATCTCGTGACGAGATCATGGCCGCGCGGCAAAACTGATCGCTAACCATACGATCCCATAGGTGGAATATACGATGAACTTACATTCATTAAAAAATACGGCAGGCGCAAGGACGACTCGAAAACGGCTTGGACGTGGTATGTCCTCGGGGCTTGGCAAGACATCTGGACGCGGACATAAGGGGCAATATGCACGTTCGGGACACAAGCACAAGCTTGGGTTCGAAGGCGGCCAGATGCGCCTTATCCGTCGCATTCCGAAGCGCGGCTTTACGAACATCTCCAGAAAAGAGTATCTCCCAGTTAATGTGGGGATGCTAAGCATGTTTGATGCGGGTACTGAGGTTACTCCCGAGTTGATGAGGGCGTCAGGCTTGGCTAATGGAGTGGCTGACGGCATCAAGATCCTTGGGAATGGCAATCTCAGTAAGAAGCTGGTGGTAAAAGCGAATGCGTTCAGCGCTGGGGCTAAGTCGAAGATTGAAGGTGCTGGCGGGATCTGTGAGATCGTGACGTAAAATAAAGAGACAGCGACATGCTTTCCGCATTTACGAATAGTTTTAAGATCCCGGAGTTGCGGGCCCGTATACTTTTTACGATGGGCCTTATTTTCGTGTGTCGCCTGGTGGCCAATGTGCCCACTCCGGGGGTGGACGCCGTCGCCCTGCAACAGGTTGTTGCCGATGTCGAGCGGAGCGCAGGAGGCGGGTTCCTGGGGCTAATTGATATGTTTAGCGGCGGCGCCCTTCGTAATTGCGCTGTGGGCGCGTTGGGGATTATGCCTTATATCAGCGCCTCTATCATTCTCCAGTTATTGAGTGCCGTCGTCCCGGCGTTGGGGCGTCTCGCGCGCGAGGGGGATACCGGGCGCCAGAAAATTACCCAGTACTCTCGCATGTTGACGGTTTTTTTGTGCGTGATTCAAGGATGGTTCATGGCCACTACACTTGAGCATCCTGAAGCCCTCGGTATCAGCAGGCAGGTGGTGTTGAATCCGGGAATAGGATTCAAACTGATGACGATTGTCACAATGACCACAGGAACGGTCTTCATCATGTGGCTTGGCGAGCAGATTACCCAGCGGGGAATCGGAAACGGAATTTCGTTGATTATCACCGAAGGTATTGTCAGCCGTTTACCCGCGGCGGTGGCCTATGTTGTTCAAATGTTCAAGGTAGGCGAGGATGGTATCCGTCAATTTAACCCTGTTTTTCTCGTTGTCCTTGTTCTCGCGCTGTTTGGCGTGGTGGCAGGCACCATTCTGCTGACGCAGGGACAGCGAAAAATCCCCATTCAGTACGCAAAACGCGTCGTGGGCCGAAAGGTCTACGGAGGGCAAAGCACCTTTATGCCGCTCCGTATCAATTATTCCGGTGTGATGCCTATCATTTTTGCCCAGTCGATCTTGATGTTCCCGGCGATTCTGTTGCGGCGCATTCCCGGTACTTTTGCCCAGACACTGGCGGATCATCTCACCATGGATACAGGATTATATATGATTTTGTACGGAATCATGATCCTCTTCTTTTCTTATTTCTGGGTCGCAACCCAGTTCAACCCTGTTCAGATTGCCGATGATCTGAAAAAGTATGGAGGCTATGTTCCGGGCGTTCGTCCAGGGCGGCCTACCGCCGAGTTTCTGGATTTAACCATGACTAAGATAACTTTGGCGGGCGCGGTTTTTCTGACCATCATTGCCGTTATCCCTTCGGTAATGAACCGCCAGTTTGCCGTACCTTGGCTGGTATCCTCTTTCTTCGGCGGAACGAGTTTGTTGATTACGGTGGGCGTTATGCTCGACACTATGAGACAGGTTGAGTCACATCTCCTGATGCGACACTATGATGGCTTTTTGCGAAAAGGCAAGTTGCGCGGTCGACGGTAACCTGTCAGTAATTTGAGTAAGGAACTTTGTGAAGACGATTATATTATTGGGCGCGCCTGGAGCTGGGAAAGGAACGATTGCGGAAGGGATTCGTAATGAAAGTTCTTTCCTCCATGTTTCCACGGGAGATATGCTTCGAGAAGCCGTGAAGAATGGCACCGCTGTTGGAAAGAAGGCGGATGGCTATATGAAGCGTGGAGAACTTGTGCCTGATGATGTCATTGTGGGGATTGTCGGCGAGCGCCTTGACAAGGGGGCTCGTGACACTGTCTATATGTTTGATGGATTTCCGCGAACCCTTGAGCAGGCGAGATTGCTTGATGCTGCTTTAGCCCGGTATGCTTCAAAAGTAGATAAGGTTTTTCTCTTAGATGCTCCGCGGGAATTGCTGATTGCCCGATTGACGGGGCGGAGGGTCTGTAGGAAGTGCGGGCAAAGCTATCACGTGATTAATATCCCGCCGAAGCGCGAAGGGGTATGTGACCTTTGCGGAGGGGAACTATATCAACGTGCCGACGATAGCGAAGCGACGATATTAAACCGGCTGGATGTCTATGCGAAGCAGACCGAGAGCTTGGTTTCATATTACGAGAAAAAGGGGATTTTGGTTCGTGTGGATTCAGCAGGGCAACGGCAGGCGATCGTAGGGGAAATGCTGAAGGTGGCAGGGTCGCTGGTTGGCGCATGATTATTCTTAAGAATCGGGATGAGATTCGGAAAATGCGTGAAAGCGGCCGGATCGCGGCTTATGTTCGGGAAGAAGTCTCGCGCCTTGTATCGCCGGGTGTTACAACTCGCGAGCTGGATGAAGAGGCGGCGAGGCTGATTGCGTCAATGGGCGCAAAAAGCGCTTTTCGGGGGTATCGTGGTTATCCTGGGAACGTCTGTATATCGATCGACGACGAGGTGGTTCACGGCATTCCGGGCGAACGCCGCATTGAGATGGGGCAGATAGTTAGCCTTGATGTGGGAGTTGTTTACAATGGTTTTGTTGGGGATACGGCAACGACGGTGATGGTTGGTGTAACGGATCCGGACGTGATTCGATTGGTGAGGGCCACCGAACAAGCGTTGGCGGCAGGGATAGAGATGGCGCGTTGCGGCCGGCGGTTGGGAGATTTGTCGCATACTATTGAGACGGTAACGATCAAGGCCGGCTTTGCGGTAGTGCGTGATTTTGTAGGGCATGGTGTCGGGCGGACGATGCATGAGGATCCGCAGATTCCAAATTTTGGTGCGCCCGGGCGGGGGCCAAAACTGAAGGTTGGCATGACACTGGCAATAGAACCCATGGTAAATATGGGGGGGAGTGCGGTGCAGGTGCTGGCCGATGGGTGGACGGTCCGGACGGTCGATGGTCGGCCGTCGGCCCATTTTGAGCATACGGTGGCGATTGGGGAGAATGGCCCTGAGATTTTGACCAGGGTGTAGGCCGTTGAGTAAGTGCAATTTTGGAGTGGACAACAGGAAAGGCCATTGATAACTTGGCCGGCTATTTTCGGAATGGAGACAGAGGATGAAGGTCAGAAGTTCAGTGAAGCGGATTTGCGAGCGCTGCAAAGTTGTGCGCCGCCGGGGTGTGGTGCGTGTTATTTGCACCAATTCGCGCCATAAGCAGCGTCAAGGTTAAGGAGAATCGGGGATGCCCAGAATATTAGGTGTTGATATACCCGGGAAGAAGCGCATTGAATATTCGTTGCGTTATCTTTACGGAATTGGACCAACCAATGCCCGGCAAGTGATTGATGAAGCCAAGATTGATCCGGCCAAGAAAGCCGATGATTTGACGGATGAAGAGTTAGCGCGCATCATCAATGTTATTCAGAATACGTATCGGATCGAAGGCGACTTGCGACGTGAAGTGGCGCAGAATATCCGCCGTCTGATCAGTATTGGAAGCTACCGTGGAATTCGCCATAAACGGGGACTTCCCGTTCGTGGTCAGCGTACAAGCACAAACGCGCGTACCCGTAAGGGACCGCGTCGCACAGTGGGTGCGGTTCGCGGAAAAGAAGCGCGATCGGCCGCGAAGCAGTAATAAACAGAAGTGACTAGAAGAGGTACGGGTTCGAAATGGCAGATGTTAAAGAGAAGGCGGAAGAAGTAATCAGCCCCAAGCCGGACGTTTCGGGATCTCCGATTCCTGATGCGGCGGCAGTCGGGGCCGATGGGGCGGCTCGTCCGGCCAGACAGCCACGCGTTCGTGCAGGGCGTGTGGTGCCGTTTGGGATCGTTCATATAAGGGCGACATTCAACAACACCATCATTTCAGTTACCGATAGCAAGGGCGGCGTGATTGCCTGGAGCACCTCGGGGCGCGCCGGGTTTAAAGGATCCCGGAAGAGCACTGCTTTTGCGGCCAGTGTCGTGGCGCAGGAAGTGGCCCGGCAGGCTGTTGCCCGCGGTATGCAGGAAGTGGAAGTTCGTGTCCAGGGTCCGGGTGCGGGTCGCGAATCGGCCATTCGCGCTTTGCAGTCCGCCGGATTGAACCTCACTATGATCAAGGATGTGACGCCGATGCCGCACAATGGTTGCCGGCCTCGCAAGCGTCGCCGCGTCTAAATGAGGATTTGAGAGAATAGGAGAATTCGAATGGGTAGATATACTGGGCCAGCATGCAGGCTTTGCCGTCGGGAAGGCATGAAGCTATTTTTGAAGGGGGATCGATGCCGTATGGCAAAGTGTCCCATTGATACCGGGCGTCCAGCCCCGGGCATGCACGGAGCACGTCCTTCCAAGAAGTCTGACTATGGCGTTCAGTTGAGGGAAAAGCAACGACTGCGCCGTTCTTATGGTTTGCAAGAAGGGCAATTTAAGCTTTTCTTCGAGCGGGCATTGAGTAAGCGCGGGGTGACCGGCGAGATGTTGTTGCAGTTGCTCGAAATGCGGCTAGACAATCTGGCGTACCGTTTGGGTTTCGGTGCGTCGCGTCGGGCGGCTCGTCAGCTCGTATTGCATGGGCATGTTACGGTGAATGGGCGTCGTGCCAATGTGCCTTCCATGCTTTTGAAAGTGGGAGACCGGATTGAGGTTAAAGGACGAAAGCAGAGCCAGGACGTTGTGAAGCGTGTTGTGGATGCCCAAAGTCGGGAATTGTCTTCCTGGTTGACGTTGGATAAGGATGCTCTCAAGGGCGAAGTGGTGCGGATTCCTACACGGGATGAAATCGCGCCGTTCGTCAATGAACAGTTGATCGTGGAATTGTACAAAAAGTAAAGATATTCGCGCCGGGGAATAGTGAAGCTGTTCACGGGGAAGGATTGAATCATGCCAATCAGACTGAGCAAATTTGAGATGCCTAAACGGTTAGTGAAGGATGAGGCCACGGCCACGCCGACGTTTGCGCGGTTTGTTGCTGAGCCGCTTGAAGTGGGCTACGGACGTACGATCGGGAACTCGTTGCGAAGGGTGTTGTTGTCTTCCTTGGAAGGGGCAGCTATTTCGTCGGTTCGCATCGAGGGTGCGCCTCATGAGTTCTGCGCCCTTCAGGGGGTTGTGGAGGATGTCACAGATATCATTCTGAACCTGAAGAAGGTATTGCTTAAGGCGCAGAGCCGCGAGTCGCGCCTTTTGCACCTTAAGGTAAAGGGTGCCCGCGAGGTGAAGGCGAGCGACATTCAGACGGATGGGACGATTGATATTCTGAATCCCAATCAGCACATTGCGACTCTGGCGTCAGATGGCGTTCTGGATATGACGTTAGAAATCCGTGTCGGGCGTGGATTTTGTCCGGCAGAGCTGAACAAGAAAGAAAATCAGGATATTGGACGAATTCCGATTGATTCAATTTTCTCGCCCGTCAAACGTGTGAATTTCTATATTGAAAACACGCGTGTTGGCCAGCGAACGGATTATGACAAACTTGTTCTGGAAGTCACCACGGATGGTCGCATTTCCCCGGATGACGCCTTGACGGTGTCCGCAGCAGTGTTGCGTCACCACCTTGATGTTTTTGTCGACTACGATAAGAACGTCGTGGAATTTGAGGATGTGGAAGCCAAGGTGGACTTAGAGCGCGAGCAGATGCTTAAGACGCTGAACATGAGTGTTAACGAAATCGAGCTAAGCGTGCGTGCGGCAAACTGCCTGAACAATGCCAATATTACAACTGTTGGACAGTTGGCGCAGAAATCCGAGGCGGAAATGCTGAAGTATCGCAACTTCGGCAAGAAATCACTGAATGAGATCAAAGCCAAATTACAGGATCTTGGATTGAGTCTCGGAATGAAGTTTGATGATGATTTGGTGAAGGCCATGAGGGGTTTGGAGTCCAGTAAGGACAAGGAATAAGCCTGTTCTGCACATGCAGTCGGGGTGGTGAAATCGAACGATCAGTGTTACGGATTAAAGTCTGGGCACGGTGTGTGGATGTCGGGAGTCAGCAATGCGACACAAGAAGAAAATGGTTAAACTAGGTCGTCCGGCTGAGGCGCGCAAGGCGCTCCTGAGCTCGATGGCGGGAAATTTTATTGAGGAACAGCGTATTAAGACAACGTTGCCGAAGGCGAGGTTGACCCGATCGTTGGCGGAAAAATTGGTGACGGTAGCCAAGAAGGCCATTGCCTCCGGGAAACCCGATAAAATGCTTCAGGGCAAGCGGAAAGCGCTTGCGGTATTACGTCACCGCAAACCTATGATGAAGCTCTTTGACGTTATTGCTCCGCAGTATAAGGATCGGCTGGGTGGGTATACCCGTATCGTCAAAGTTGGGCGGCGTGGTAGTGACAGTTCGGAAATGGCGATTCTCGAGTGGGTGGATTTGGCTTTCGTGAAGAAGGGCAAGCAGGCAAATAAGAGTGCGGCTGCCTCGGATGAGCCAGTGACAGGGGAATCCAAGAAGGAATCATAAATCCTTTGTTCCATTGCGAGGGGCGTCTTGTTGGAGATGTCCCTTCATCAGAAAGGCGCCGATAGAGATGTCGGCGTCTTTTTTTATAATGGTTGGGCTATCAAGTTTTTCCTGCCTACTGAGGTGCGAATGCGCGATGCACAGAAAATAGATAGGAATGTTTGCCAAGATGAATCTCTCTGGCATGTTCTGTATGTAAAACCGCGCTGTGAAAAGAAAATGCTGGGGCATTGCGAAAGTCATGGGGTTGAGTGTGATCTTCCGTTGCGCCAAGAAACAAAGATTTATCAGCGGCGTAAAGTCACCGTGAGTAAGCCTGTTTTTCCTGGTTATGTGTTTCTCCGGTTTTCTGCGGAACAAAAACTCACGGTATTGAAAAGCAATTTGGTGGTCAGGATACTGCCCGTGGACAATCAGGGCCGTTTTGTCAGCGAATTGCAGCAGATCCGTCAGGCACTGGCCATTGATCCCACATTGGATGCATGCGCTGCCTTCCAGGCCGGGCGGCGCGTGGTGATTAGAAATGGACCTTTTCAAGGGTTGGAAGGGGTTGTTCAGGCGGTAAAGGGAAGGACGAAAGTGGTTTTGAATGTGGATATGATTGGACGCGCCATTGCGGTGGAAGTGGGGATGGAATTTCTAGACCCGGTTGAGTAAAGCGGGACGGCAGTAATCAGGAACCCGGAACACAGGATTCGGAAGGTCGATATGGATGTTAGTCAACTTGTGACTCCCTGCTATGTGGTAGATGAGGGAAAACTCACGGACAACTTAGAGCGATTGGATTTGGTTCAGAGGCGGACAGGATGCAAAATCCTTCTCGCGTTGAAGGGCTTCTCCATGTTCAGCACTTTTCCGCAGATTCGAAAAGTGTTGAAGGGCACTGCTGCCAGTTCTCTGAACGAGGCGCGGCTAGGTTTTGAGGAGTTCGGGCGGGAGGTGCATGTCTATGCTCCGGCTTACCGCGATGATGAGTTTGACGAGCTTCTCGCCTATGCCAATCATTTGGTGTTTAACTCGTTTTCCCAGTGGCGCAAGTTTAAGCCGATTATTGATAAGTCAGGCAAGTCAGTACGATGCGGAATGCGTGTAAATCCGCAGCATTCCGAAGTCAAGGCGAAGCTGTATGATCCCTGTGCGTCGGGATCACGCCTGGGGGTCACGATCGATCAGTTTGAAGGGCAGGATCTTGCGGGCTTGTCAGGTCTTCATTTCCATACCCTCTGCGAATTAAATGCGGATGCGTTGGAGCGGACATTGTATGTTGTGGAACAGAGATTCGGTCGCTATTTCGACCAGTTTAGCTGGGTCAATTTCGGGGGGGGGCACCATATTACCCGGACGGATTACGAGGTTGATCGGTTGTGCCGCATCCTTGAAGAATTCAGGAAACGGTATTCCCATCTCGAGGTGTATTTGGAGCCCGGTGAGGCCATCGCGTTGAATACTGGGGTTCTGGTAACATCCGTTCTGGATATTGTGCATAACGACATGGACATCGCGATTCTAGACACCTCTGCGGCGGCCCACATGCCGGATGTTCTAGAGATGCCTTACCGCCCGGGAATTGTTGGGGCTGGGCACCCTGGAGAGCAGCGTTATTCCTACCGGTTGGGAGGCTTGACCTGCCTGGCTGGCGATGTCATTGGTGATTACGCATTTTCCTCACCATTAAGAATAGGCGATAAGCTTATTTTTTTAGACATGGCTCATTACACGATGGTCAAGAATAACACATTCAACGGCGTTGGTTTGCCCTCCATTGCGATCTACCACCCTGAAACGGGTGCCATTAAGGTTATTCGCCGATTCGGATATTACGACTACCGTGATCGCCTGTCGTGATCGCGCTTTCAAGTTTCGGAACAAGGAGCTCGGGTCATGAGGAGCATAGTTGTCTGGCGATGTTCCCGGTTAGGGATGGGCGCCCTTTTGCTTGGAATGGCCATCGGTGGAACCATCCAAGTGGGGCACGCTCAGATGACGCCTCCCGAGACTTCGTGGAATTACCCGCTTTCTTCAGGGCAGATCCATATTGGCCTTCACTTCGATGATCAGCAGTCTGAGACCTTCGGGGACATGCTGGTTCCGTTGCTTCAGTTCAAATCTGGGCTGATGTATGTCAATCCGCGCGGTTCATGGAATGATGATGATGGGCAGGAATTTAATCTTGGGTTGGGCTATCGGCATATTTTTCAGAAAAAAAATATGATTGTTGGCGGCAACCTTTTTTATGATCGGCGCAACACCGGACTCGATCATATATTTAATCAGGGCGGCTGCGGTGTGGAATTGTTAAGCAAGTGGGTGGATGTCCGGGTCAATTACTATTTGCCGGAGAGCGGGGAAAAAGTTTCTGATGACTATGTTGTTGCGAAAGGAACCAGTCATGAGTACCTCGAGCATTGGGACGCGCCCACCGGGCAGGGACATGTGATTAGCCAGTATGGATATGAGATTACGGATACCTACAATTTATCAACCCTCGAGCACTTCAGGATGGTAGAGCGGGCAATGGAAGGGTTTGATGCGGAGATCGGTTCGCTCCTGCCAATTCCGGTAGTGAAGGACTATGCCGCGGTTAAAGCATTTGTTGGCTATTATGACTACAACTCTCATTACGAAAATGACATCGCTGGGGCGAAAGGCCGGTTAGAGATTAAGCCACTACCCGCAGTTTGCCTGGATGCAGCGTGGTATGAGGATGAGAGGTTGTTCGGCTCTCGGTATTCTGTCGGCATCAGGGCATCATTTCCGTTTGATCTGGCTAACTTAAGCCGGGGAAGAAATCCGTTCGCTGACGCCCTTGCAGGGTTCAAATGGGGTCCAACGAAAGCGCCATTTTCAGCCCGGTTGAACGAAATGGTGATTCGCGATTTGCATATCCGGATAGAAGCCACAAAACCTGAGGAAGTGGTGGAGGACCGCCGGTTGCTCGAAAGAACGCTTGTGAACCATAACCGGACTGATCACACCGAGATTCTGGCTACGGACGTGACGTTTGTGGATGGCGATAACCGTAACGGCATGGAAAGCGGAACTTGGGAAAATCCTTATCGGCAAATCAACACTGGTATTCAGAATGCGATCGGAAGCCTGGTATATGTGCGGAATTCCGCTCAGGCGTACCGTGAGAATGTTGTATTGAATAACGGCCAAACGCTATGGGGAAGCGGTGCGCCGATCTATGGGCGGGGCAACAGTTGTCTGGGCGGCATTTATCCGGTGGTGAGTGGCGGTGGGAATGGTCCGGCCATTACGCTAGCCAACAACGTCACGGTCACGGGATTTGAGATTACCCAGCCGTTGGCCTCCCTCGTGTCTTATCCCGGCATTGTCGGAGAAAATGTGACGAACGTCAGAATTGTAAATAATAGCATACATGGGAGTGGCTCGACGGGTCAGGGGATAGCGTTGCGTGCCTTCAGGCTGCCCGTGTTCTCGGCGTCAATATGGGATAACAGGATTACCGATGTCCGTGGTGCGGGGATTGATATAGCCTTGGTCGCGGTACAGGATGTGACTCTGACGCTCAGGCAAAACACGGTTACCGCGAACGATGAGGACGGACTCCGGATTGTTGCAATAGGGGATGGCGGAAGTTTTATGGCTTCGGTTTCAGGGAACTACGACGAGAATGGCGGAGCCGGCGTATTCATTGATGCGTCCGGGTTCCTGAAGACGACGGCCCTGTTCGACCGTGTCCATGCTTTCGGGAATAAGGGCAATGGGATAGCTGTTGACTTGGTGACCGTTGGAGATGCCGTGGTGTCCTTTTCTGATGTGATGGTGGGTGGGAGCGGTGGAGCGGGAGTAAGTCTGGCGACAGATGCCTTTAGCGGAAGTGTCTTTATCAAAGCGCATGGACTTACGTCCATCGGCAATGCGGATGCCGGGGTGGTGGCGGATAGTTACGGCTACATCGGTGTGAATGCCTTATTTGAGAATATTGATGCGGAGCACAATCAAGCCGCAGGTATTTCTGTCACCCTGTTTTCAGGGGGCTCGGTGAATGCCGAATTAATAAACAACACTTTGTTGGCGAATGGAAGCGATGGAATGCTCATAGATCTGAATTCAGGTCATGACTCCACGATTTCGGGTAGAGGGAATGTGGTAGCCAACAACGGGACCATCGGATGTGAGTTCATATCCTTGGCGCCGGCGACAGGTGTCTACGATTTCGGTATGGCAGGTAGGGAAAATGCGAACTATGGCCTGAATGCTTTTTATGGAAACGGGTCTTACCAGTTGTTATTCGATGGGCCGGGGGGGGTATTTGCATCGGGTAACTGGTGGGGAACGCCGACTCCCGTGGGCAATGTGGACTACCGAAGTGAAGGTGGCGGGATCATCACGATCACCCCCGCGCTTCCTGTGTTGCCAACGACATTGCAATAATTTTTTATAGCCACCAGCACTATCAATATCATACAATTAAGATTTATGTGCAGCGTAGCGACAGTTGTAATCGAGTTCAAATGAGGAGAGTCACATCATGAAAGAGCAAGCAATGTGGAGAAAAATGATGGTGGTCGTAATGGGTGCGGGCATTACCGTGGGGTTGATCGCGGGTTGTAATAAAGCCGCTGAGAATAGCTCCAAGGCTGTTTCTTCGAAAATCGAAAACGAGGCAGGTGAGGTGAAAAAAGCTGGCGATAAGTCTGTTGTGTCGGCGCTGGATCCCGCCACTGTTCTGGTTGAAGTGGGGGGCGCCAAATTGACGGTCGGCGAGGCTGACCAACAGATCATGGCCATGTTGGGTCAAAAGGCTGAACAGATTCCGCCTTCGCAGATGGACTCGCTAATGGGCCGTTTCCGCAAGCAGGCGGCTCAAGGGTTTATCGTGCGCACCCTGTTGAGCCAAGAGGCCGATAAGCGCAAACTCATCGTTTCGGCTAAGGATGTAGATGCCGAATTGGCGATGATCAAAACCCGGTTGCCGGAAGGAAAGGCGATGGAGGATATCCTGAAGTCGGAAGGAATGACGATGGATCAGCTTCGTTCCAACCTGACGACTAAAATTCGCATCGATATTCTGTTGAAGTCTGAGGTGCCTACGAATGGGGTTGTTTCGGATGCGGATGTCGCCAAATTTTACAATGAACAAAAAGAGCGTTTTGCTCAGCCTGAAACCGTGGAAGCACGCCATATCCTGATCAAGGTTGATCCAACGGATGACGCCAAAGCGAAGGCGGACAAGAAGACCAAAATCGATGGAATTCGCAAGCAGCTGGTTGAGGGCGGCGATTTTGCCAAAATTGCCTTTGAGAACTCGGATTGCCCCAGCAAAGAGCGTGGTGGTGATCTCGGAGCTTTCCCCAGAGGCCAGATGGTTCCGGAGTTCGAGAATGCTGCTTTCAGTCAGGAAACTAACGCGATCGGCCCTGTGGTGGAGACCCAGTTCGGGTACCATATTATCCAGGTAATGAATCGTCATGCGGCAAAGACCAGTTCGCTTGACGAAGTGAAGAGCAAGTTGGCTGAGCATCTGAAGCAGAAACAGCAGATGGATCTCTTTGAGAAGTTTGTCGAGAAGCTGAAGAAGCAGGCAACCATCAAGGAGTCGGATGTGCTAAAGGCGGTTCCGGAAATGCCGATGATGGGCGCTGAGTAGCGCAAATTTACCCCTTATTCAAAATGGAGCCCGCTGAAACGCGGGCTTTTCTATGGCCTAATTTCAAAGGGCCTAGCCAATGACTCCGGCAACAGCTTTTAACAGATCGGCCGGGGTGTTTGACGGGACGAAACGATCCACGTTGATGAATTTATCCCCCTGTTTGTAAACACCGCTACTGTCAAACAGAATGATGGGAATGCCACGGGCGCCTTCAAAGTTTACCAAGGATTCGGCAAGGGCGCTGCCTGTTGTCTTGTTGAGAATGGCTTTCAGTAAGATGACCCTGGGTTGACAGGCTAGAATGGTTGCCGTCAGAAGATGGATGTCTGAAATAGCAATGGCCTCGTAACCGGCAGCGATAAAAGATCTTTGCAGCCGTTGATTCAGGATGGGCTCATCTTCAAGAATAAGGACTGCCTTTCGTTTTCCTATATGGAGAGTAGCGGCGGGACTACCTGGCTTTTTTGTCTTTAGCAGGATGCGCTTCACCTCAGCGATCAGGTTCGACGGGTTGCTGGTCTTTGCGAGAAATCCTTCAACCTCGGTGGTTTTGAAGAATTGTTCCATGTTGGCGCGAGCGGTGAATACCAGTACCGGGTAGCGAGGCTTTCCATCTGGCCCTGAAATTTTTTTCAGGAGCGTCAACCCGGTCATGCCCGGCATACTGATATCGAGAATGATCAGATCAGGAGGTGTCTGGCGCAGGATCAGGATGGCTTCATCACCATTGGCGGCAATGGTCACTTCGTAGCCTTCCATTCGCAGCTGGTCGCCCACCATCATTTGCAGCGCCAGGTCGTCATCAATAAGCAGGATTCTTCCCAACGTCATGACAGGGTGTCCTTGTATTGTGAGGTTTGAAAGGCCGTCAACCCGAGCAGCGCGCTTTCAATGGTTTCCATCAATTCCCCAATATTCCAGGGTTTTGACAGGGTGGGTATTGAAAACCGCGTCAGAATATCGGTGGTGGGCTCATCCAAGGTGGCGCCGGTCACCGCAATGATGGGAATATATCGGATGGTGTGGGAACCCTTAAGGGTCAGGATCACAGTGGTTCCATGGATGTCTTCCATGACGAGGTCGAGCAGAATAAGATCAGGTCGGTTGGATTCCGCCATCAGGATGGTTTCCTGTCCGCTTTGGGATGAGATGACCTTGAATCCTTTACTGTTTAGGTGATGCTTCATGAGTGTTTGCACGAAGGGATCATCATCCGCCACCAGCACGGTTGGTGCATCAGCTAGTGGGAGACTGATCGATACAGCGGTGCCTTTCAGCTGGCCCGGTGGGGGACTATTAATAATCAGCCGCCCACCATGGAGCATGACGATCTCTTTGGAGATGGCTAGCCCAAGCCCGGAGCCGGAGGCGTGGCTATTGGCTTTGAAATAGCGTTCAGTAATATGTCCCAAGGCATCAGGCGAAATGCCAACGCCACTATCGGTCACCGTGATCCGGGCGAAACGAGCGATTTCCGGATCCGGTGTTATGTCTACATTTATAGAGCCGTCCCGGGGCGTGAATTTGATGGCATTGCCGATGATGTTTTGAATGACACGCTGGATCATATTGGCATCGCACCGGACAAACGGGAGACTTGGATTATGGCTTAATTGCAGGGTAATTCGTGCTGATTCGGCCTGGGGCCTGAGAGTTTCCATGCAGCGGAACACCAAGTGCCTGAGAGGGGCGGTGATAAGCGACAGAGTCAAGGTCTTGTTATCCAGTTTCCCAAGGTCGAGAATGTCGTTAATGGTTGTCACCAGGCGCTGGCACTCTGTGTCGAAAAGTTTCAGGTATTTAATGGCATAGTCCGGAAGGGGGCCGGCGATTCCTTTCAAGAGGTTCCGGACGCCATACATCATGGATGTGAGCGGGGTTTTGAGTTCGTGTGAGACGTTGGTGACGAATTCTGATTTCGCCTTGTTGTGCTGCTCCAAACGAATTACAGCTGAGCGCAGATCGTCTTCCATTTGTTTTCGTTCGGTATAGTCGTTGAAAATGGCGAGCAGAAACTTTTTGCCGCTCAGGAGGATGGGGCGTGCGCTGACAAGAATGTTCCGGAGTTCTCCCGCCCGGGTGCGGTGCAGGGTTTCAAAAGTCTCGGCGCCGTGTGCAAGAAGGCCTTGGATATGTTCCTTGATCTGGTCGCGAGTTTCACGGGCATCTATGTCAAAGAGGGACGTGTGCTTGAAGTCCTCCCGCGAAAAGCCAAGTTGGCGGAAAGCGTGGTGGTTAAACTCCTTGAAGGCTCCGGTCTCGGGCTCGATCACAACGATGGCATTCATGGCCTGTTCGAAAATGATCCGGTAACGCTCTTCCGCCTCACGAAGCTGTTGCTCGGCGATTTCGCGCTGATCCATTTCCTTTTGCAGGGCCGTGATGGCGTCGCAAAGTTCAGATGTGCGTGTTTCTACGCATTTCTCAAGAGTGTCATGGGCCATCCGCATTTCCCGCTCGACCCGGGTGCGGTACAGGGTGTGGCGGATGACGCGCTCAAGCATGTCGGCATCGTATTTCCCTTTGATCAGGTAATCCGCAGCGCCTGACTCGATCGCCCTCTCCTCCTTATCCATTTCTCCATGACCGGTCACGATGATCATGGCTGCTTGGGAGCCCATCTGGATTGCCGCACGAATCAAGTCCAGTCCGGTTTTCCCGTCCAGACAATAATCAATTAGGCAGACATCATATCGGTTTGAGAGGATCTTTGAAAGCGCTTCCTGATAGGAGACGGCTTGATCGGTGTCGAAGGTCAGGGTGGGGCTTTGCGCAAGATGACGTGAAACCAGCAGGGCATCATCTGCGTTATCATCCACAATCAGCGCTTTGACGACTTCTTTTTTCAATAGATCGCGCCTTTAGCAACGGGATTTAGATAATCACAACCAATAAGCCCGGGACAAATGGAAATCAAGAAGAAACGAATACAGGATTGCCGACGAGCGTGTTTTTTCGATTTGATTGTGTTTTTGTTTTGACCTTGACTGAATGAACCCTATACTACCAAATAAGTTGAGCAAAAATATCCATTCGCCGTATGATACAAGGAGCGGCCTCATGAAATTCGGATGCGCGATCGAAAAAATGGTGGCATGCGTGGTGCTCGTGCTCGCACTGGTTGCTGGAAATGCCATGGCGCAGATTCGCGTTAATCAGGAAGGACGTGGCGCGACTGCCGCGAAGTCCATTCTCCGCTTACGCCAATTGACCGGTTATGGGCCGCGTGCGGTGATGAAGAGCCCTGATTCCGGAAACTCACAGCGGGCCGGGACGCGCGAGTGGGTCGAACTTGGGGTCCAGTATGACACCGAGCCCGACTGGATTGATGAAGTATCGTTACAGTATTATGCCCTTCTTAGGAATCGCGCCTCTCCGGGCGATTATATCCTGATAAAAGGCGTAGTGACCTATCTCGATGTGGCCCGAGGGCGTACGCATCAGGGTGTGGCGTATATCCGGCCGGCCGCATTGGAGCGGTTTGGCGACATTGTGGGAGTAGCCGTAGAAGCGGTTGTCAAGGGCGAGGTGGTCAGTGCCTTAACCGAGGGACGACTGAGTCCTCAAGCGCCCCTGCCTTTTGAATGGTGGAAGAATCCGAGGTTGGCTCCCAAGGAGGGGTACATCCTGGATAAATCGAAAACCCCCTTTGCGTTAATCAATTTTGATGAATACGAGGCGCTCAAGTAGGTGCTAAGCTATGTTTGGATCAGACCGCATTTTGGCCTTGGATATTGGGAATAGCAAATTAGTTCTTGCCGAGTTCAGGGTTACCGGCCAGCAAAGTCTTGAACTGGTAAATTATGCGGTATCCCCATTGGGCGTCGACCCCGAAAGCACAACCGACGTTTCCGCCTATATTGTCTCTGGAATCCGGGATGCGTTGAAAGTGAGCGGGATACGCCCGGGGCCGGTGAGCATTTCCGTGTCCGGTCAGATGGTGTTTCCCCGGTATGTGAAACTTCCGCCGGTGACTCCGGATAAGATTTCCCAGATCGTAAAGTATGAGGCGCAACAGAATGTTCCGTTTCCCATTGATGAAGTAGTTTGGGATTATCAATTGGTCGGGCAGGATACAGGCGAGTTGAGCGTCCTGCTGGTGGCGGTGAAGGGGGATCTGGTTAAGAATTTGACCGATTGTGTCGAGGCGGCGGGACTGGATCCGCTGCTAGTGGATGTGTCCCCAATTGCCCTGTATAATACTGTCCGGTATAATTATTCTGATTTGTCTGGTTGCACCATGATTCTGGATATGGGGGCACGCTCAACGAATGTGGTGTTTGTTGAGGGGAATAAAATTTTCAGCCGTAGTATTCCCGTGGCGGGTATGGCGATTACTAAGGATGTGATGAAGGAGTTTGAGCTTTCGTTTGAGGAGGCTGAACAACTCAAGATTGCACATGCGTTTGTCGGTTTTGGTGGCGTTTATGAAGGCCATGAAGTCGGAGTGGCTGATCGCACCTCGAAGATAGCTCGGAATATCATGACACGGCTGCATGCGGAGGTGATCCGCACAATCAATTTCTATCGCAGCCAACAGGGTGGCGGCCAGCCAAGCATGGTGTTGTTGACCGGGGGATGCTCTGTGATTCCACAGGCCAATGTGTTCCTGAAAGAGAAGTTGAAAACAGAAGTGGATTTTCTGAATCCTTTCAGGAATGTGGCGGTCAGTTCGCTTATCCCGTCGGATAAAGTGGCGGAAGACCTGCATCTGTTGGGGGAGGTGGTCGGGTTGGGGCTTCGTCGCACTTTGCCGTGTCCCGTTGAGATCAATCTCCTTCCTCCCGAACTGGCCGCACGCCGAGTGTTGCAGCGCCGTCTGCCGTTTTTCGCGTTGGCTGCGGCCGGGTTAGTTCTGATTGTGTTGGTTTTTGGATTATTCCTTTATCAGATGAAGTCCATGACCGAGGCGCGTTTGACGAAGGTTCAGGCTCGAATTCAGGAGTTGGATGCGCCTAATACCACCCTCGGGCAACTGGCGAAACAGAAAGAGCAACTTTACGCGAAGGTGACGGATCTGAATACTCTGATCCAGGGGCGTACCCGGTGGTTGACGATCTTAGACGATCTGCATCAGCGTCTTGTGCCGGGGATGTGGTTGACGTCCGTTCGTTTGTTACCCGTCAAGGAAGGGAGAGCTTCCGTGATGCTTGAAATCCGAGGGATGGCATTTATTGATGAGGTCAATAACCCAGCTATTGGAGAATATGTCGCGAAGTTGAAAGGAACGGGATATTTTACCGATGACCTTGAGATCAAGCGGATCAAGCCAGTTGAAAACACGGATTACGCGACTGAATTCACGGTGGAAATCGGATTGAACAATAATCCGGCTGTGAAGTCTTCTGAATTGCCGGTGAAATCAGGCAATACGCCTGCTAGACGAGATCGCAAAGAAAAAGCTGCTGATCATGGCAGCGGCAAAGGGAATGCGTAACCTATGCAAGCCCGACGAAGAATTCTAATTATCATTGTGGCTGTGTTGTTGAGTTTGCTTCTAATCGGCGCGGTGACGCTCCTGGTGTTTGGGTTTCTTCAATTTTCCACGGTTGAGGCAAATCTCAGCGCGTCTAAAAGCGCTCTGGAATCGCTTTATACTCAAAATCCATTTCCATCCGGACATAATCTCAAGCAGGAGCGTGACAATATAAAGACCATCAAAATGG
>Ga0194060_10000108_pt1 | contig 57919 bp, 42 predicted proteins | sample SepL225m_MetaG_FD_163427 | JGI IMG/M metagenome (GOLD analysis project Ga0194060, IMG submission 163427) | Anoxic zone freshwater microbial communities from boreal shield lake in IISD Experimental Lakes Area, Ontario, Canada - Sep2016-L222-5m | ecosystem: Environmental > Aquatic > Freshwater >... | reverse complement strand
ACTTGAGGGACGCTCATAAAAGGTTTTGTCAGCCCCGCACGATCTGATACGTTGATCGGGGCTAGATTCGGATGCACATGAAAAAACTGGGGCCATTGATATTAATTTGCCTGATGAGTCTTGCGATTCCGCTTGGCGCCGCACCCCTCAAGGTAGGGGTCTGCCTCCAGCCCCCTCTGACCATCCGGGGAGAAAACGGCCAGCCTCCCCAGGGGTTTTTCACAGATATCCTCGAGGCCATCGCAGCCCAAAATGGATGGAGTCTGTCCTACACCGTGGATTCCCGGGCCAACCTCATGAACAAACTGGCCCAGCAGGAAATCGATCTTCTGGTGCCCTCCGCGTTTCCGATGAACGGCGCTGACATCCTTGACCACACCGCCGGCCTCGTTTCCTCATACGGGGCCCTCTATGTCCCCGCAAACACGCTGGCTCCCGCATTTCAGGACTTGGCGGGAAAGACCATCGCGTTGGCCCGTGATGATGTCTATTCCCAGCGCTTTCAGGAGTTCCTCAAGTCCATTGGAATCCGCTGTCAGTTCATTGTTATGCCTAGTTACGAGGAGGTGTTCGCAGCCATCGAGGCTGGACAGGTCGACGCCGGGCTGGCCGATCATCTTTTCGGAGATCAGCACCGCAAACAGTACAACCTCGCGGCCAGCCCTACCGCCATCGCACCCACCGAATTTCATTTTGCCGTCTACCATGAACGGAACTGGGCAATCCGCCAGACTCTGGATCGGGAGATTCTTTCACTCAAATTGCATCCCGATTCGATCTATTATACCGCGCTGTCGCGGTGGACCGGCTATCATAAACCCCTTTCCGGAATTGCCTTTTCCGGATTTATCGTCCTGGGAATTCTCGGTGCTGTCGGACTCCTAATCCTGCTCATTCTGCCCATCAACAGGTTCGTCAAAAAGCAAACCGATAAACTTGGCGGAGCCAACCGTCAATTATTGAAAACCGTGGAGGATCATCTCCGGAATGAAGCCGCTGCGGAAAACCTGAAAATCTGGTACCAAACCCTTCTCAACAACACTCCTGATTGTATCCTGATCCACGGCGTGGATCCCAAGGGAATGGCGGGGAAATTCCTGGAAGTCAATACCACCACCTGCACCCGCTTTGGCTACACACGCCAGGAACTGCTGTCCCTGACTCCCCAAAACATTGAAGTCACGCCTGACAATGCAGCCTCACCGCGCTATTCGAAACTTCTCTCAAAGTGGAAAAATGCTCGCCTCCCGGACGCGACAGACCATGACAAAAAAGCCGAGGCCCTGATTGTCGAATTGTCCTATCGGACAAAGAACGGATCTTATTTTCCCGCGGAAGTCTTAATTCGTATTCTGGAGTACAACGGTCAACCGGTCATTTTTTATGATCTTCATGATATTACCAATCGCCAGAAGGCCAAACAGGAGCTTCTGGAAAAAGAACAACGTTTCGCAGACTTCTTTGCCCGGGCCCCCTTCGGCGTGGCGCTCTTTGATCCCTCACAAAAACTCACGGAAGTGAACCATGCCGCGCTCGCCATGTACGGCTTCAGCGAGCGTTCCCAGTTTGCGGAGGCGCGGGTATTCAACATCGGCGAACTGGAGCCTGAGCTTGTGGCCACCCTGATGAAGGGCGGCACTGTGCGATTCGAAAGCGTGATTGATTTTGATGAGATCCGGAAGGAGAAACGATACGCCTCTGCCCGGACGGGAAAATGTTTCTTTGATATTTTAATCACCAACCTGGGGCTGGACTCCAACTTCAACCCGAAAGGCTTCATGTTGCAGATGCAGGACATCTCCGAACGCCGTCGCGCCGAGGATGCCCTCCGTCAGAACGAGAAGGTACTCCGCCAAGCCCAGAAAATGGAGGCCATTGGCACCCTGGCCGGCGGTATTGCCCACGACTTCAACAACATCCTCACGCCCATCATCGGATACACCGAGATGGCTATGATGACCGCCCCTCCCGGTGACCCGATCCAGACCAGTCTCGATGAGGTTCTGAAGGCCAGCCATCGGGCCAAGGATCTGGTCAAGCAGATCCTGACGTTCAGCCGGCAGACGGAACATGAAGTCAAGCCTATCCGCCTGATTCCTCTGGTCAAGGAAGTCATCCAACTCCTGCGCGGGGCCATCCTGCCCACCATCGAATTGCACACCCATGTCCAAACCGAGCGGGATATCATCAAGGCGGACCCCACCCAGATGCATCAGGTCATCATGAACCTGTGCACCAATGCCACTCACGCCATGAAGGAGAAGGGCGGCATACTGGAGATCGGGATACGCCAGGTGGTCGTTGACAGTCACACCCATGGCCAACTAGCGCGGCTACGCTACGGTGCGTATGTTGAAATCACGGTCCGGGACAGCGGTCACGGAATGGATCGTAGCGTATTGGATCGTATTTTTGAGCCTTTCTTCACCACCAAGCGCAGCGGGGAAGGCACCGGAATGGGGCTGGCGGTCGTTCACGGAATCATCGCCTCGCTCCATGGCGCCATCACCGTCGAAAGCGAAGTCGGTAAAGGAACCACCTTTCATGTGGTCCTCCCGCTCATGGAACAGGCGGCTGATCTTGGGGACGCCAAGGCGGTTAGCATCCCCCGCGGCTCGGAGCGGATCCTGTATGTGGATGACGAGTCGGGAATCGTGAATATGGTCAGCCAGATGCTGACCTCCCTCGGATACAAGATGGAAACAACTACCAAACCAGCCGAGGGCATCACCCTTTTCAAAGAGGATCCCTCCCGATTTGACCTGATCATCACAGACCAGATCATGCCCGGGATCACCGGCATCGAACTGATACACGAGATCCATGTCATCCGGCCCGATATACCGGCGTTGCTTTGCACCGGTTTCAGCAAAACCGTCACCGATGCGGATCTGGTCAAGGAAGGCGTTCGTGAAGTCATCATGAAGCCCATCATCCTGCTTCATCTAGCCGAAGCAATACGCCGGACTCTGGAACGCCCAAGCACCCCTGATACCCCTACAGTTTAAAGCCAGCAGCCCGGACGGTTGCCCGTCATCCGGCCGGCCGCCAAAACGGGACTCCCATTCACAACAAGGTGCGTGATTCCTTGTGATAAGCAGTGCGGATCACTGTAGCTCGAACAATCCCGGATTGATGCGGGGTTAAACACGGCCACATCAGCAAGATACCCCACCCTCAGTTCACCACGCGCAGACAACGAAAACTGCGACGCCGGCAAGGACGTCATTTTCCGAACCGCTTCCGGCAACGATACTGTTTTGCCATCCACGGCCGCCCGCAAAAATTTGGGAAAACTTCCATACGCCCGAGGATGGGGATAATCGCGGCCCAAGGGTCCCCACGGGGCACGCAGGGATGCGTCTGAGCCGATCATCACCCACGGCTGTTCAAGAATCCTCCAGAGATTATCCTCACTCATTCCTTGGAAAAACGCACTGGTCATCAGGGCATCCGTCTCGATCAGATGGAGGGCGGAATCCACAGGGTCCATGCCCAGCAGCGCTGCCACGGCTTCCAAAGGCAATCCTCTAAATCGGACATTCACTTCCGTTGTTGAGCCAATGGTGATGCTGCCCCAGGATCGTTCCGTCCGGTTCTCAAGAAGTTCGGCCCGAAGCCGGGCTCTTGTCGCAGGGTCTTTCAACCTCGCCAGTTCAGCATCACGCCCCCCCTCGGTGGCCCAATCCGGGAAAATGACATCCAGTTCGGTACAGGACGAAATATAGGGATAGCGATCCGCCGCCACGGCCACACCGCCACAGCGGGCGGCTTCAATCGTTTCCAATGCAACGCCAATCAGGGGCCAGTTGGCTTTTCCCGACGTCTTGAGATGGGACACCTGAACCCGAACGCCTGTCTCACGCCCCACCTCGATGGTTTCATTCAAGGCTTCAATCAGAAGCCTGCTTTCACTTCTCATGTGGGAGGTGTAAATACCGTTCTTCCGCTTCACGATCCTCGCCAGCGTAATGATTTCCTCCCGCGTGGCGTACATGCCCGGGGGATAAATCAGGCCTGAACTCAAGCCCCGCCCGCCTTCGTCCAGACTCTGTTCCAAAAGCCGTTTCATAGCGGCCAATTCATCCGGCGTGGCGGCGCGCCCCACGTACCCCATCACCGAGGCGCGAAGAACATTATGGCCGACGAGGGAAACCACGTTCACGGCTGGCTTCACCTGCTCCAGCAACCGCCGGTATTCCGCCAGGGAGTTCCAGAATCCGGGATAGGTGTGCGTCTGCCAGTCAGAGGGCATCCTCGCCACACCCAGCCGGGGCGCCGCTGAGGCGCCGCAGTTGCCGACCACTTCCGTCGTCACCCCCTGATACACCTTACTGGGCGAGGAGGGCTCGATCAGGAGATAGGCGTCAGAATGAGAATGCGTATCGATGAAGCCCGGGCACACAATCTGACCTGCGGCATCAAGAGTCGCTCTGGATTCAGCCGCATGAAGATCGCCTATGGCCGTGATCCGATCACCGGTGATCCCGACATCCGCCCGCTGGCCAGGGGCCCCGGTTCCATCAAGCATCATTCCGTCAACTATTTTAAAGTCGAACATGAGGGGGTCAACAGGGCCATGATATCCTTCTGGACAGCATCGAGTTCGGTGAGTTTAAGTTGCGGATCCGTGATGGCAAATGTTTCGCCGGTCTTTTTATGCTCGTATACAACCACCCGCAAGCCATTATCCAGTGTCTTGATTTCTCGCTCCACCAACACCCGCTGCCGTTCCAGCATTACGGCCAGAATATAGATGACGCTGGTTTGCGATGCCTCGCCGGCCTTGATCAAGTCCCGGAGCAGCGTCTCCGCCGTCTCTTTCTTGATCCGGTGATCGGGCTCGGTGGGCGGCATCTTGAAATACCCTTTCCATGAACTGTACCCCGGCTGTGTGGCGGCCTCCACCGCCCAGCACGTTTCACAATAATCGCCCCGGCAATAATCATGTTCCTGGAAAATCAGCCGGGTGTGATAAGGCTGGCCCTCCGCGAAGTTTGACTGGCATACCGAACAGGCAGACGAGCGTGATTTGATGTTCCAGTCCTGCGCCATTAGGTGTGCTCCATGTAAAGGCCACGCCCATCCCAGAGGTAAATCACCCCCGAAATTGCCGTCAGAGCGGCCACCCAATGGGTCAGGAACATGGTTGTCTTGGTGAAATAAACCTCAAATTCAATCATAAATCTGGCATGGTCGGCGGCGGACAGGACGGCCGGCAGGATTTCCTCCTGCAACGCCACCCCGAGCATGATGACGACAATCGTGGTGGTCTGCCAGATCATCTTATGTTTGCCCCAGGGCCCTGCGGGAAGAACTTTGCCCTGCTGGCTCGCCAGCAACCGAAGTCCCGTCACCACAAATTCACGACTGATAATGGTAATGACTATCCAGGCGGGCACCACCTTGATGGCTGCAAAACTCACAAAGGCGGCACAAACCAGAATCTTGTCGGCCAGCGGATCCATAAGTTGCCCGAATATGCTGATTTTCCCAAGCCGCCGCGCCAGCATGCCGTCTAACCAGTCCGACACCCCCGCCAGCCCAAAGGTCAGCAGGGCCAGGGTTTTGCCGAAGGGAATGCCCGATGTCAGGAATCCCGCCATGACAAACGTCAGACCGATTCGGCCCACGGTAATTTTATTGGGTAAATTCATTTCCGCCATAAGATCGTTAAGTGTGCAAAGAGCATGGTCATGGTGTCAATGAAGAATAAAAGGGAAACTCGCTCCTCATCGGGATTGTGCTTGTATGCGACGTGGTATTTCTGCACCGTTATCGTGTTCGTTTGAAAAAATCCCAAAAAGGAGGGCTGATTAATGAGCATGGTGCAGGAATTCAAGCAGTTCGCGATGAAGGGTAATGTGATGGATATGGCCATCGGTATCATCATTGGCGGAGCATTCGGGAAAATTGTCTCATCGCTGGTCACAGATGTGCTGATGCCGCCGATTGGAAAGCTCATGGGCGGGGTGGACTTCTCCAACCTGTTTGTCACGCTGGATTCCGCCAAGGGCCCGTTCAAGACCCTGGCCGACGCCAAAGCGGGGGGTGTAGCCACCATTAACTACGGACTTTTCATCAATACAATCATTGATTTTGTCATCGTGGCGCTCGCCATTTTCCTGATGATGAAGGGCATGAATGCCATGCGCCGGAAAGAAGAGGCGAACCCCACCACTTCGGCCGAACCGCCTGCGGATGTTAAGTTGCTGACGGAAATCAGGGATCTGCTTAAGAAATAATATCTGGAGAGAGTGATTCATGCACATGGCAGATGCGTTGATTTCACCTGCCGTGGGCGGGACGATGTGGGCGATCACAGTCGGGCTGATCGCGTGGTGTGCGCGGAAGGTTAAGACAAGCCGTGATGACCGCCTGATTCCTATGATGGGGGTGTTGGGCGCCTTTATCTTCACCGCCCAGATGATCAATTTCTCCATTCCGGCGACAGGCTCCAGCGGTCATCTGGGCGGTGGCCTGATCCTGGCGATCCTGCTTGGGCCTTATGCGGCGTTTCTGGTGATCGCGTCGGTGCTAACCGTTCAGGCGTTGTTTTTTGCCGACGGCGGCCTGTTAGCGCTGGGATGCAATGTTTTCAACCTTGGGTTCTTCCCCGCGTTTATTACCTATCCGCTTCTCTATAAACTCATCGCCGGAAACCATCGGAGTGGGGCACGCGCTTGGGGCGCGGCCATGGTGGCGGCCATTGCGGGATTGCAGCTTGGCGCCTTTGGCGTCGTGCTCGAAACACGTATGTCTGGAATTTCAGATTTACCTTTCAAAACGTTTGTCCTGTTCATGCAACCCATCCATCTGGCTATCGGTATTGTCGAGGGACTAACCACGGCGGCCATAGTGGGATTTATCGCCCGGGCCCGGCCAGAGACCCTGGACACGGCCCCGGTGGACTGCGGCCCCGGGGCGCGGTCAGTATCTGATGGGCTCCCGCCTGTGCTAATCGGTCTGCTTTTGGCGGCCGCACTTCTTGGTGGGGTTGCCAGTTGGTTCGCCTCCACCCATCCTGACGGGCTGGAATGGGCCATCACAAAGGCCACCGGGAAAGAAGAAGTCTCGGGATCCAATGATAAAGTGCATCAAACACTCGCAGCCATGCAGTCGAAAACCGCTTTCCTTCCGGACTACGGGTTCACTCCAAAAGCGAAGACTTCCCGTGAGCCTAACGGGACTGTCCCTGAATCCTGGCCCGCCGTGAAGGCGGGAATCTCCGTCTCGGGAATTGTGGGCGGATTCATGACATTGATCCTTGCGATTCTGATCGGTTTTGCCTTGAAAGCACGCCGGAAAGCATTATGACGCCTTCCTGAATGCGGCTATCACGGGAGACCCCCAGCGCCGGGTGAGGCCCAAGGCGCGACAGACGGCTTCCAACCCGACGGATACCCTGCGGCATTTCAGCATCCGGTGCAGAACCATAGGTAGAAAAAATTGCGGATTCCGACGGCCCGGAACAAATCCGTATTTCGCAAATTCGGATTCCACTTCCGCATGGCGGAACATTCGCCATTCCCGGGTGTTCCCCTCCATTTTTTTCTTCGCCCCAAACAGGGCCGGAGCAATGGCATTCAAGCCCTGACTGGTTGGATAATCCACAATCACAGTTGTTCTGGCCACGCGGGAAAGCTCCTTGATCAACACTGGCCAGGCGACACAATGAGGAAGCAGACGGAAGGACATCACCACGTCAAACGACCGGTCAGGAAATGGCAATGCCACCAGATTGCCGGTCGCGAAACGGCAGGAGCCGTTGTCAACCAGATCGGAGATCCTGGCGCGGCAAACTTCATCGCTCCCCAGAACGGTGACGGCAAAGCCCCGCCGACAGAGGGGACGCGCCAACTGTCCATGCCCGCCGCCGACATCCAAGACTGAAATACCGGCTCGATCCAGAAGCAGGGGTACCGTCATCGCCTCCTGCATCTCCAGCATCCATTCGCCAACGGACCCGGTAAACCGCGCCGCATACCCGTCCGAGGACGTCTCAATATCCGCCGTTTCCATGTCTAAAATCAGGTTTTTCGAATTTGTCGTCACAGGGGTGGAACTGTACCATAACCCTTCTCTGTCGAGAGAGAAAAAACAAGTCTTGTGCCGCTTCTCAGTATCATTGAAGATCCCGCCGCCCGCGAAAATCTCCGGGCTGTGGTGCAACAGTGCCAGCGCGAACTGGTGGTCGAGCGCGGATTGAAAGTGGAAGCCCAGGTACTAGGAGTCGTCCAAGAATTATTGGCCCTGTCAGACGGCAAGCTTTCGATCAAAGAAATCACTTCCCGGTTCGCTGACATTTACCAGGATGAATGCGAGTATAAGGTGACAGCGAAGTGGATCAGGGTCAGTGGTAAGGAAAAAGCTTCATCTCAAAGCCCAGAAAAGTCACGGCGTCTATATCATCCCGGAATCCGAGAGGTCGAAAATTGAGCAGTTGTTTGGGCGGTATGGGTTGTAATATACATGCGCTTGCGGCTCCTGAATCAAGCCACTCTTATCGCCTTCGCGGAGTTTCCCTAAACGCTTATTCTTTATTGCGCACAAGCAGGATCGTGTCGAAGGATCATCCCCCCGGTGATGAATACATCCCGACCATCGGTAGCGCGGCCTTGAACACCAATATTGATTGGTGCCGATTCTCCGATGTTACCATCATTATCATGGGCGACAGCTTTAATGTCATATGAGCCACCCATAACATTTGTCCAAGTCATGGCGTAAGGCAAATTTGTGCATGAACCCAGCAGGGTTGAACCACTGTAAAATTCCACACTGATGATTGTGCCGTCTTTATCCGTCGCAGTTGCGCACAAAGGAATATTAGCCCCGCTTCGGAACAGTGCCCCATCCGTAAGATTGGTTATGGACACCTCCGGCAGAAAGGCATTAGCCGTTAGCACCAGATAGTCATAACCAGCGCGATTTTGCTCAATCGAAAGGGAACATTTCACGCCATGCTGGGAGTTCAGGCCCAGGCTCACTCCGTTAGTGGCAATGGCATGCCCAGTTGGCACCCCAAGTAAATCACAGCTTGCACCAATATTCGTAAACGCAGAACTGCCAACGATAACGAAGGACGCATTCGTCAACACCGCGTCACCACCTACGGTAATAACCGGACAAGTGTTGGATGATAACGGAACCTGTAGAAAACATCCGCCGAAATTGAAATTGCCACCAATTTTTACACTATTTGTTCCACAATTATTCAAAATCAGGCGCGTAGTTCCGTCGGGATTCAACCAGTCGCCACGAAACGACAATTCCTGGCCAGCACTCGTGATTGCGCAACCTCCATACATGGATATAGTGCCTGCATCTACCCTGAATCCACCCTTCGCAAGGTTAAAACTAATTCCATACAATTCGCCAAACACTTGAGACCAACCGGAGGTTGCTCCCCACATTGCACCAAAATCCAAATACCCGGTACTACTGGCTGTCCCGATGGTATATGCCAAACAGTCCATCAAATTAGTTAAAGCGTTCAACACGTTTAAATGGCCGTCAAAGACATACAGTTGCCCTTTCTTCCCATTGGTGTAGATGGATCTGGCCGTCGTCATTGAGCGTCCATTTGTTATTACAATTGCGGCGTATTCGCTTAATTGCAGGGAAATAATACTAACATTTTGAGAAGCGACGGCAACAGTCTCCGTAAAGACTTCGGCATGCCAGTTGGTATCAGGGTACCCAGGCGGGGGCAAGGGAGCGGAGTTACAATACCAGTTTGTAGTTTCGCTCCAGTCACCGTAACCCCAAAAATGGCTGTTCCAGAGCGCGAAATTCTCAGCCATGGCATGTTCGGCAAAACATACAATAAAACACACCACTATTGTCGTCACATATTTCCGTAATGTTTTCATATTCTATCCGTTCCTGATTGCGTCATTTTGCTACGGCAGGCGTATCACAGACTCGCGTTCAATAGTCGCAAAACAATGCGCCTAATTCTTGCCCCACATTATCATTTTACGCCCTCAGTTCTCACTGGAGGGTTGACTTTGATGAGACGGAAAACAATTTCATTTGTTGGACTTTGATAATTATATATAGCAATCTCGTAAGCATTAGGATCGCGCTCATATCCATCTTGAGACAATAAATAGACCCCCATATTCTCGGCTTTTCTTACGAAATATCGCCATTGTCCATTCTTATCCGTTTTAATCTCATCTTGGTATGACAGGGTTGACATCGGGAAAAAACGTAAAGGTCTATTCCAGCCTTTAAGCTTTGCGCCAGCTATTGGCTTATTATCTTGATCCACCACAACGCCATGGGCTCCAGTGGATGGGAAGAATATTGGCGGAATGAGGCACCCAGAACATGACAACAAAATGCATATTACTAATAACAAGTATGGGGTTTTTATTGTTTTCATAAATTACCATCATTCATTAGCGAGTCGTAATATTTTTTCTCATCAACGATATTGGAGCGATATTGACGGCTATGCGAATAATGCTGATCATCGTAGTTCAACAAGGCTTTTAGGTCTCGATTTGTATATTTAAAAACACTATTGGTACTCAATCCAAGCGGAATTGTCCGAGATTCCAAGTCATATGCAAAAACTGCATAACGTTCATTGAGGTTAGTTTCCGATAACACACCGAATCCATAGTCGGGTTCTGACCATCTGTAAAATCTGTTTGTTGGGGCGGTTGCCTCAACATATAGGCCGGTTGAACCCCCATAGGCAAAGGAGTAACTCAATATATCATCCGGTTTTTGTTTATTGTTCGCTATCCACCAGCTTAGAGCCATATCACTGCGGTTGTAATAATTGCACAAACGATCAACTTTGCCAGTGTTAGAAATTAGGTATGAGGTATCTTGCGAGGTTGAATCTCCGGAACTCCAATATTCAAATAAGGGAGGAGTTGACGGCCCATAAAAGTCACTTATCAATAATAAATTAAAGCTTATCCGTTCAGCAGACTGATTATAAGCACCGCTGCTGATAGCGGCTTGACTTGCGACATAAGCTTTTAGTTTATTTGCACTGCTGTATTTGCGTAAAGCTTCGCCAGCCACGATGTTGCCCATACTGTGCGCCCAAAGCCTTAATTGGCCAGACGTGTTTATGGTCTCCATGAGGTGAGCAAGCGCAGTGGCCGAAAGCCAGGCAACCATCTCGCTATCGTCATAATGATGAGCGGTTTCGAGGGGGGATGTTACAACTCCCCAACAGCTAGGATTACACCCCCATAGCGTCGGCCAATCATAAAGTCCGAAGCCACCTTTATAACCCTGCCACCAGAGACGCTTAAAAGCCGTCTCGGCAAACGAACGTTTTTCTTGCGGGGACATGTTCCATCCGTGAACGAAAAGCAGGTATTTGCTGGCATCCGCCATATAGGCTGTATTGGTTTGAACCTGCACGCTGGTGGCGGACACCTCGGCCTCCCATTTGACTTTATTGGTCGGGTCAATCCTCCAGCACTGATAGATATCGTAAAAGTTTGTGATCGTGCGGAGGTCGAGCTTTATTCGATCACTTGTCCATTCAGCGCCATCTTTTTTAAGCACAAACGTCAAATCACCTTTTCCGACTGACTTGCCTTCAATCAGATAGCTTATTGTTTGTCCTGGCTTGATATCGCTTGTATTTAGCTGCTGTTCTGTCGCGCCAACCTCATACAATTTTGTTTCCTTGATCTGGAAATCCGCCACGTTGGTTTTAGTAAGATAATCAAATGGTGCCGTAACCCCATTCGTTACGGCCCGGAATACGTTAATCACCGGCGATCCAGATTCCGGCACAATCTTGAGCCAATAGGTGACCCCTGTTAGGTTGGTAACAGTGGAGGATACCTTGAGCTGAAGAACGGTAAAATCCTCAAGGTCTCGCCGACAATTATTGTTTTGTGGACTGGGAGGATTCCCGCCTATATTGCTGTGCGCCCCGATTGTGTTGTCGTCGCAGTTTCGTCCAGGCGCTCCAGCGCTCCGGACATCTGTATCGTCCTCGACATATTGGTAGTCGTCTATATGAATCGTGTCATGATCGTCATTGATCCAGAACAGACATCGACTGTCATTGGTGTTGGCAAAATCAATTACCCGATCCTGATTGCCATCCATCGCTGCCTGAACATTCACCGCCACAGGACTTCCCGCCACATAAACATCAATCGTTGAAGAACTTCCCGTACACAAGATATTCGTATAGCCTGGCTTTTTCCCGACCAAAACGCCGAACTCATCGGCCCCAGAAAAACAATTCACAATATTAAGGCCAGGGAAATTCGTTGTCACACCACTGCCTGGCGTATTAAGCATTACCGTTCCTGTCGCACAGAACTGGGCCGACTCACCGTATTTCAAAAACACCGGCGAACTTCCATTAGGGCCGGATAGGGTCATATTGGTCATCCCGTACCAAGAATATGGATACGTTGTATCCGTCATTATAACGCCGTTAGATCCTCTAAAAATTGAATCTCCAAACGAGATGCCGTCAATTGCTGGCTGATAGCTATACCCAACAAAAGTCATTTGAGGCAGCAGTGATAAATTTTTATCGCCGTTTACCGTGAATCCACCGCATAAGCGATTGTGATATACCCAGACACCGCCTTTCATCGCGGTATCGTACTGGCGCCAATCGTTTGTGAGGTAATTGGATAAGCCAGTCCTGACCTCTTCGTTCATCACTTGGCCGTTCATAAGCACGCGCAGAGTGTTGTCGTGTGTGGCATGATCTTGAGACACATCATGAACATCTACACGGATCATTCCGGAAATTGGCGAAATATTAACGCCGCGTGTACTGCCATTCCAGGTTCCATATGGATATGCCCATGACGCTGTCGGGTAATAATCCATTTCAGGACGCTGCATTGTCCATGAATGTGGGGTAGAAAAACCGCTATGTGTCCGTTGCTGGATCACCACATCAAAAATTGGGCGCTTTTCGAGAACAGGTTCGATTGTGCTATCAAACTCCATTCGCAAAGTGTTAGTTGGCACCATATCAACCGAAAGTTGCATTAGTAAATTATCTGTTCCCATATAATAAAAGACATTGGATGCCTCACAGCCTGAATAGGCCTGAATTTTATTATCCCCCGGCAAGAGCGGCACGTTGTACGTGAATTGGCGATTAACCACTGGCGTATTGAAACGCCGCAATCTATCGCCATATCTATCACCGACAATCAACAGCACATTAGTGATTGCATCACTCCAAACAACACCACTTACCGGTTTTGATACCGTACTCATTGCTCCAATTTGGCAGTTATAAACAACTTTGTTGCAAAAATATGTCCAGTCCCATTGCCCAACAGGAGAGGTGATTATCAATTTTCCCTCTTTCCAATTCCACGCTTGGGCGACTGCCGGATTATAGCCGTATTGAATTTCCCAGCCATCCGGGAATAAATCGCCATCACTATCCGGATTATTAGGATTTGTGCCCCAGAGAGATATTTCGGCACCATCAGCGACCCCATCTCCATCCGTATCAGCGACCTTTGGATTGATTCCTAATTGATATTCCTGCCAAGTGGAGAGGCCGTCGTGATCCGGGTCCGCTCCAATTTGATATATTGCCGCCACGTCATTTGAAGCCCAGCTGCCCGGCCCGATTCGCACATCATCCAGTGTGCCGGCAAATAGGTTTGTGAGTGTTCCCCCGGAAGCCGCTCCGAGCTTAAGGGAATTGGTGCCATTTTCAATACCCCCTATTTCCATCCCAAAAATATAATTAGTTTGGGCGACAGGCACGCCGTTGACGTAAATTTGTTGATTCCCGCTGCTGTAAGTGCCCATCACATGTACCGGCACATGGGAAGTAAGGGCGCAGGCGTATCGCAGTGTCAATGCGCCCGATTTGCATATTGTAAAAGCCAGAGCCCCATTATCGTAACCAAGATTGTAACCGGTCGTGCCACCCGGAATCTGCTTACTTACAAATGTGGCTGTGCCATTGGTATAGAGGCGATCCGGGGTTATCCACAGCCCGATGTTGATGGATTCTGACTTCAAGCTGACGCTATCAGGTACCTCGACATAAGAATTGGTGCCGTCAAAATGCAGACTGTTGCTGATAACACCAGCGACCCACGCATTAGTTGGAAAACCATAAAGGATTCCGTTATTGGCATTGGCCGTTGAATCTACGGCATTGGTGCCACTACTCTCATTAAGCTTCCACCAAGCCGTCAAGCCATCACTACCCCCGCGTGTCGGATCTAGCCCGTAGAGAATTTCCCACCAATCAACGAACCCATCCCCATCATTATCAGGATCTGCCAGCACGACATCTTGTCCGGTCAAATTGGCATCCAAAAATACCGGGTTACTGTCATGACCGCCCCACGCTTCCCAAGATGTCGGCAGGCCATCACCATTGCTGTCTCGCCATGCCCGCACCCAGTAATTGGCGTTGGGTGGCAAGTGGGTAATTGAGTAAGTCCCGAAGTTCGTGGTTGTGTCAGCATGAACCCAAGTCCAGTCTGTCCCGTTCGTGCAGGCCACCACATAAATCGTTCCGGTTTGCAGGCCAGTATAGGTAATCGTGCCATTCACATTCCAGGGATGACTCAAATTATTCGTGGGATCGGTATCGGCATCGTATTCTTCAAGATTCGTGTATTCATCCCCATCGGAATCAACACCCCCATAATTATTCGTGGCATTACCGAAATAGGCGATTTCCCACCAATCGGGCAGTCCATCGCTGTTATTATCCGGATCACCCAGCGAAATATCTCCCCCCGTCAACCGGTTCGTGATGACAGTTTGAATATTGGTAAATATTCCCTGGGCCTCAGCCGCATTAGTCTGACCGTTACCATTGCTATCCAGCCATGACTTGATCCAGTAATTCGTCTCCTCCAGATCGGGAATCAAATATGACACTGGGAACCCGGTGGCCGTCGAGGTGTAACAGTGAGTGGTTGACCAACTGTTTGATGCCGTAACAGCTATTACCCAGACCGTTCCGGTTTGACGCCCGGAATATGACACGGTGCCGGAGACATTCGGTGGATCGTTCGGATCAAGGGGATTGTGCCCGTGGGCTACTTCCCAGCCGTCACCCATTCCATCTCCGTCCGTGTCAAACTTAGTCGGATCGGTGCCCCAGGACAATTCACCCTCAACATAGAGATTGCCGTTTGTCGCCACGCCGCCAGGATAGGCGTTTGTGGTAACAACCCCGCTGTAGCCGTCAACCAGGCCATCCCCATCGGAATCCAGCACAAACGGATCGGTGTGGTAGATCAACGCCTCCCGGCCATTTGCAAGCCCATCCCCATCGGAATCTTCCGAACTGCCAACTCGGTAGAACCGCCTGGCAATCCCGGCCACGTTCGTTGCGCTTGTATCCACCCACATCAGCGAGTTCGTCCCCGCCGTCACCAGGTTCGTCTCGACGAGCCACCACCGCCATTCCACCAGGTTCGTACACGCCATCATCTCAAGCCGGTTCGTCTGTGTGTCCGGATAATCTACGCGGAAAAGCATGCCGGTACCGACCCATCCAATTTGCGAAAAAACAATATTGGTATCGGCCCCGGCCATCCGCATCATTGACATTCCGCCTGACAATGATGCTTTGGCGAACGTTGGTGAAAGTGTTGACTGGCTCGAATAAACCAGTAGAACATCTAACAATGAAGCCACGGTTTCTTCGGCGTATACCTCAACATAGTCATCCGGGATCAGATCTATTGTCATTTCCACATGCGAGGGATCCAACCAGTCCTCATTCGCTGCCTTTTTTTGGGGCGCACAGTTTGCAAGATAAATCTCGGGATGAAGCCGACGAGCGATCCAGTGCGGGTCATAATCGGCACGGGGTTTGAACACATAGAAAACCTTCACATCCGCATTCAACACCTCAATTTCCCGTGTCGCCTGTACCTCCCGGAGTCTTAAGTGATATACCGGACTTCCGTGTTCAGGATCATAAACCAGCCCGTTTACGAATGATTCGGGAAACGCCTTGGGGTCGAAGGAAAATAGCCCAGCCGAAAAAGAAACCGGTTTCGTCATTCCGGGGACAAATAACTGGACTGCCTCCAACTGCATATCGAACAGCCGTTCAGCCAGGAAAGCGGGGCTGTCGGCAACGTTGCCACGGAGTTCAGTAACTAGTTCTGCCTGCCGTTCATCAATGATTTTCTCGCTGATGACGGTCAAAGCCCAGGCGGCAGCCGACAGGAGGCACAGTGATACCAAAGTATAAACAAACAGAGAACGAAGGGTGCGGTGAGGGAAAAGGCGGGGCTGTCTGTTTTTCATAATATATCATATCTCCTCCCCCCTTGAAGCGTTACGTATGGACTTTCCTATTTGAAGTGCAAGTAGAAAAGAAATTATGCCCTTTAAATATTCCTCTTTCCAGAATCCCTCCCGCCTAATACAGTTCCCCATCTTAATTCAGGAGAACATAGTCATGCAGTTTATTAAATTCGCCGGGATCATTTCGGGAGTGTGTCTGTTAACCGCCATTCTGGTGTCATCCGGGTGTGACAGCGGGGGCGGAGGCGGCGGCGGAGGAGGCGGCGGAGGCGATTTGGGTGATGTCGGCAACAACAACCCCAATGTCTATGTGGCGCTCGGCGACAGCACCACCGATGGCAATAACGGCGGCGGTGCTCCCTACCCGCCCCGTCTCGCTAGCATAACCGGGAAAACCGTCGAGAACCACGCCCAGCAGAATGAAAGCACCGGCAGTGGCGCCGGCAAAGTGGGCGGCATCCTTGCTGGCACCAAACCCGCCGCCTGTTGCTTCATGCTCGGAGCCGTGGATCTAATCAATAATATGGGCAAGGATAATGCCATCAATAACCTGCGCTCCATCATTCAACAGTGCAAGGCCAACAAGACCGTGCCGGTCATCGCCACCCTGACCCCCATGCTTTACAGTCACAGCCTCTGGAACGGAGAAGTGAAAGCGCTTAACGGCTCCATCCGCAGTTTGGCCGCCTCCGAAGGCGCACGCCTCGTAGATCTGGAAGCCAAATTCGGCAGTGGCGAGGGCCTGATCCTGGGAGACGGCCTGCACCCGAACGAAGCCGGCAACCAGCTCATGGCCGAGGCTTTTGCCGATGCTTTGTGACATCCCCGGCTTTCGTGCCCTCAAAACCACTCCCGTGCCCGCCCTGCGCGGCACGGCCATAGAGCTTGAGCACGAGTCGAGTGGAGCCCGGATTCTACACCTGCACACCGAGGATACTGAAAACCTGTTCTCCATCAGTTTCCCCACCCCGCCCCCTGACGACACCGGCGTTCCGCACATCCTCGAACATTCTGTCCTCGCGGGCTCGGAGAAATTCCCGGTTCGCGAGCCATTTTTCGAGATGCTGAAGTCCAGCATGGCCACCTTCATCAATGCCATGACCGGCCCCGACTGCACCTACTACCCCGTTTCCAGTAATGTGGAGCAGGATCTATTCAACTTGGCCGAGGTTTACTTCGATGCCGTGTTCCACCCGCTCCTGACCGAAGGTACATTCATGCGGGAAGGCCACCATCTCACCCCCGCCGACCCAACCAAGCCGACCGGCGACCTGACCGTGAGCGGTATTGTGTACAGCGAAATGAAGGGTGTTTTTTCAAACCCCGAAAGCAAACTTTTCTACACCTGGATCAGGCATCTCCTGCCCGGCACCCCTTACGCCAATAATTACGCCGGTCTGCCGGACGCCATCCCCGACCTGACCTACGAGCAGTTCAAGCGCTTTTACCAGTCGCACTACCATCCCTCAAACGCCTTCTTCTATTTCTACGGCAACATCCCGACCGCCGCATACCTGAGATTCCTGAAGCCCCGCCTGGCCGGAATCGAACGCCACACGCCACAACCGATTCCGCCACGGCAGACGCGCTGGACAACGCCAGCCCGTTGCGCGGAAACCTATCCCTGCGCCCCGGACGAACCGCTGGAGGGCAAAACCTTTCTTTCGCTCACCTGGCTTACGGGCGACGCACTGAATCCCGAACAGGCCGTGCTCCGGCATGTGCTCTCGCAGGTTCTCTTAGGAAACGAAGCGGCCCCCTTGAAGAAAGCCATCATTGATTCCAAGCTCGGCCAGGACATAGTCGACTGCGGCGACATGGAACTGGGTCACGAGAGCATCTTCAGTGTAGCCATCAAGGGTAGCGACACAGATAAAGCCTCCGCTTTTGAACACCTGGTGCAGTCTTCCCTGAAGGCCATCGCAGACCAGGGATTGCCCCGCGAACTCATTGAGTCGGCATTCCAGCAAACCGCCTACCATTACCTGGAAATCCTACCCATGTTCCCACTCCATACCATGAACCACGTCCTGACCGCCTGGGTACACGGCGCCGATCCACTCACCTTCCTGGACATGAATCGCCACCTGACCACCTGTCGCCAGCGTTATGAAGCCGATCCTCAACTCTTTTCCCGGCTCATCACGCAACAACTGGTCGATAATCCGCACCGGTTAACCACCGTGCTCACCCCGGACAAGACCTGGCAGGCCAACGCTGACGCCCTTTTTTCAAAACGCATGAAGACCGAGCGTGACCGGCGGACAGAGGCCGAGTGCATGGAGATTGCCGCGAAGGCCGCCATGATTGACGAAAGCGCGGGTACCCCCAATTCCCCTGAACAAACCGCCCTCCTGCCACAGCTCAAAGTCCGCGATTTACCCGCCAAGCCGCGTCACCTCCCTACCACCCTGGCGAGACTTCAGACTTCAGAGTTCAGGGAGGGCGTGCCCGTGCTCCGGAACGATCTCTTCACAAACGGGGTAAATTATCTGAACTTCAGCCTCAATCTGGCCGGCTTACCGGATGATCTCTGGCCCTTCCTGCCGCACTATGGCGACGCCATCACCAAACTGGGCGCTGCGGGAATGAACTACGAGGCCATGGCCCGCCGTGTGGCGGCTTCAACCGGCGGTATTTCCTGCGCGCCGTCCTTCCAATACCACGCCAGTTATCCCGTCCAACCGGTTCTGACAATGCGGTTTTCCTGCAAGGCGCTCGACAATCAGATGGACAAAGCCATGCAGGTGCTTCGCGACCTCATCTTTTCCGTGGATCCGCGTGACGGGGACAGGCTCCGCGATGTCCTGATCCAGACCCGCGCCGGTTATCGCAGCGATATCATGGAGAACGGCCAGAGTTACGCCCAATGCCATGCCGCCCGGCATCTGACGCCCATCGGCTTGCTGGACGAACGTTGCAAAGGAATTCCGCAGGCCGCGCTCGCCGCCACACTCTGCGACCGCTTTGAGGCCGAGGCCGAGGCCCTCATGGACCGGATTGAGCGCATCCGCTCCTTTATGCTTTCACCCGACCGTCTGGCCATCAGCTTCACCGGATCCGATCACGCCTACGACATCATCCATTCCGCTTTTGGAGAGTGGCTCCCCGCAATGAAGGGTAGACCCATCCCCCCCACCTCTCCCGTCTCACATTTTACGTCTCACGTGTCCCGCGAAGGCCTTGCTGTTCCCCTCCAGGTGGCCCATTGTGCGCAGGGAATGGCAGCACCTAAACTGGACGATCCACGCGCAGCGGCCCTGGTCATCGCCACCCATCTGACCCGGTTTGAATATTTCCTCACCGAGATCCGCCTTAAAGGCAACGCCTATGGCGGCGGCATCTCCTATCATCCTCTTTCCGGCCTCCTCTTCATGACCTCTTTCCGGGATCCGCACATCGCCAGAACGCTGGAGGTCTTTTCCAAAACACCGGACTTTGTGAAAGCCGCCCCTTGGTCACAGGCCGATGTGGACGGGGCGATTATCGGGACGGCGAAAGGTGATGAAAAACCCTTGCGCCCGGGCGAGGCGACCGGCGAGGCGCTATCCCGTCACTTACTGGGCATCACCCCTGAATTACGCGAAGCGTTCTATGGCGCCCGTCTGGCCGTCACTCCCGCCACCGCCCGCTCCGCCCTCCTGGAGACCCTCGACGCCGGATTCAAATCCAGCCCCATCTGCGTCCTCTCCAGCCAGGCGAAACTGGCCGAGGCCAATCAAACTCTGGGTGACAGCGCCCTCACCATCACCGATGTGGTGATGTAGGAGTTTGGCTTTTGTAGGGCCAGCGCGCCGCAAGCGGCGGCCCTACATGAAAATTGCTTACGCTGGATATTCAGAAAAACCAATGCTTAACGCGTTTAGCATTGGTTTTTCAGCTTCGATATCCGCAAACTTTCCGACATGATCGGCCGCAGTTACGAATACCTCATCCGCCCAAGCTGTATGGCCGGGAATACGAGCCATCCAGCTGGGCCATGTCAGTAATTAAATTGTTATTGTATTTCGCCAGTAATGGCGATATATATACGTAATTATCACATTAGTCGACATAAGTGGCGAATATGAAGATCAATATCAACATAACCGATGAAGTGATCCTGACTGAGTTGGGAGAGCGATTAGCGCAGCGCCGGATCGAACTTCATTTGACGCAGGCGGCATTGGCTGAAAAGGCCGGTGTTTCAAAGCGCACAGTGGAACGGGTGGAAGCCGGGTTATCCGCGCAGATGGAAAGTATCATCCGAATCTTCCGGGTATTGGATCTTCTGGCGGGTTTGGACCTCCTGATTCCCGCAGCGGCGGCAGCCACACCCATGGATCTGTTGAAGCGGCAGGGCAAGAAACGGCAACGCGCTTCATCCGTCCGGCGTGAAAAGATTTCGAATCAACCTTGGACATGGGGTGAAGATGCCAAGCGTCGCTAAAATCAACCTCTGGGGCAGTACCATCGGCGCAGTCTCGCTGGATGAGAAGTCGGACGTTGTCGTGTTCGCGTACGATCCGACGTTCGCGGAGAGCGGGATCGAAGTCGCGCCGCTCATGATGCCGCTGTCGTCCCGCACCTATTCCTTCCCCGGATTGTCCCGCGAAACGTTTCATGGACTGCCAGGTCTCCTGTCGGATTCGCTTCCCGATAAGTTCGGAAATGCCCTGATCGACTCCTGGCTTGCCACGCAGGGCCGGGAACCGGGTTCTTTCAATGCCATCGAACGGTTGTGCTATACGGGAGCACGCGGTATGGGCGCTCTTGAGTTTGAGCCTGCGACCGGACCTAGGGACGGAAAATCAACCCGCCTCGAAGTTGATGAACTCGTGAGACTGGCTTCGCTCGTCCTCACACATCGACACAATCTCAAAGCCTCATTGTCGGAACAGGAAAGCGAGCATGCGCTTAAAGCCATCCTGCGGGTCGGTACCTCAGCGGGAGGGGCTCGCGCCAAGGCTGTGATTGCCTGGAATCCCTCAACCCATGAAGTCCGCTCCGGCCAGGTTCCGGCCAGCGAAGGCTTCGAGCATTGGTTGTTGAAATTTGATGGCGTCAAGGACAACACGGACAAGGAGATTGGGGAACCGCAAGGCTATGGTGTGATCGAATATGCCTATTCCCGCATGGCGACGGACGCAGGCATCCAGATGAGCGATTGCCGCCTCTTTGAGGAAAACGGCAGAAGGCATTTCATGACCCGCCGTTTTGATCGTCCCAGTGGCCATGAAAAACTGCATATGCAATCGCTGTGCGCACTGGCCCATTACGACTTCAACATGGCGGGGGCCTATTCCTATGAGCAGGCGTTGATGGTCATCCGGCAACTGAACCTGCCCATGAGCGCCGTTGAGCAGCAGTTTCGCCGCATGGCGTTCAACATCATTGCCCGGAATCAGGATGACCATGTGAAGAATGTCGCCTTCCTGATGGATAAAGCCGGGCGATGGTCCTTGGCACCAGCCTTCGATCTAACCTACAGTTATGATCCCGTAAACATCTGGATGGCCAGCCACCAGATGTCGATGAACGGCAAACGTGACGGGTTTTCGCGTGACGATTTCAAAGCCTGCGCCAAAGCCGCTTTGATGAAACGCGGACGCGCAGAGACCATTATTCATGAGGTGATTGAAGTGGTGTCACATTGGCGGGACTATGCCGATGCTGCAGGCGTCGCAGCTTCCTCACGGGATAAGATTCAAAGCGCACTCCGACTGAAGGAGTTTGAAGTATGAAACCCGGCGAACATAAAACCGTGCAATCCCGCATCCTTGCCTAACCAGGGAAGATCTCAAGGCCCGCGTGCTCGCGTGGGCCACCAAACTCGACGTCAAGGCGAGTGCCATTTATATCCGCCCCATGCGCCGTAAGTGGGCCTCCTGCTCCACTGCCGGGACGCTCAGTTTCAATGACGAATTGATTGGAATGAGACGCGAACTGGGTGACTACGTGATCGTCCACGAACTTCTTCACTTCTCCGTGCCCAACCACGGCAAACTCTGGAAAAGTCTGATGCAGGCACACCTCGGCGACTATCAACAGGCTGCGGAAGAATTACAAAATAACCAATGCTAAACGCGTTTAGCACCAATAATCACCATCATCGTTCCACCATGTCCAGCGGGTTGCCAAGGCCGTTCAGGATGGCATATCGAATGATGTCGGCGGTGGTGCGAAGGCCGGTTTTTTCCAAAATATGGCGGCGATGAGTCGTGACAGTCTGGTGACTGAGTTTCAATGTCCGGGCGATCTCTGACAGTTTCAACCCCTGCGCCAGCCACTGCATCACCTCAAACTCGCGCGGGGAGAGGCGTTCATCCAGGGGCTCGTTCTCATGGCGCTGGTAGAACAGGACCAATTGCTCCGCCAGAGGTTCCGGCATATAGGGTTGGCCGCCATGTACTCGGCGGATCGCCGTTTCAAACTCCTGCAACGAAGCGGCCCTCGAAACTACCCCTGAAGCCCCGGCCCGAATGCCGCGAAGCAACCACTTGATGTCCTGCGAGGCGGCCATCAACAAGACAGGTAAAACCGGGCATTGCTCCTTCACCTGCTTCACCAGCGAAAATCCTTCCAACCCGGGCAGCCCGGCATCGAGCAGTAACACATTCACTCCCCCGCTCCCCATACCCGTCAGCACCTCATGGCCGGTTCCTGCCCGCCCAACCGTCGCCATGTCCGGCAGCGCATCCAAATGAGATTCCAGTCCATGCCTGAAGACCGGATAACTGTCGGCAATAAAGACTCCCACGTGTCCCGCCCCTGATTTTCGATTTGTCTTGGCCATTCCCTATCCTCGCATCCTTCCTGTTAAATAATTTCCGGATGCGTTTGTAACTAATTTCAGCCCAAGATAGCAGAGGCTTATATACCTTTTTTATAGGGACATATGACCCTTGCCATGAGGCGGATAATCAGGTGATAATGAAAATAATTACGGCGCACCTACCGAATCAGAGTTGACTCGTCGCGAATAAACGCAAGGGGCGGCGAAGCAGACGGGAAAATGTTATCATGACGCCCCATATCGCGGAGCACGCTCATTACGCGCTGGAACTTGGCTCATGTCTTTTGCTCGCAGTCACCCTGGTATTGATACGGGGACGGCGCCGGCGAAGGGAACGTGACCAGAAGAACCGCGCCAAAGCGCAAGAAACCCTGTTGAAACAGAAAGATCTTCTAATCCGGGAGGTTTATCATCGTGTGGCCAACCAGATGGGGCTCACAGCGGCGCTGCTTCACCTGCAGGCCTCGCGCAGTTCACATCCCGAGGCCAAAGCCTCTTTGATGGATAGCGAAACTCGAATCCGAACTCTGGCCAAACTCCACACGCGCCTTCAGAAAACCCATCATCACAGTCGCGTCCCGTTGTGCCCGTATCTATCCGACCTGGCCCGGGATCTCATCACCACACTGAGGCCTGATTTGGTGTATTGTTCTGAACTTTCCGAGGGAACCCTCTCGGCCGGATCCGGGACCGCGATCACCTGTGGCTTGCTGGTTCATGAGCTGATCGCGAACAGCATCAAGCATGCCTTTCCCCTCAACCGCCCCGGGACCGTTCGCCTGTCGCTTCACCGCCCGCCACCTGATCGTCTCCGGATCAGCATCCATGATGATGGCGCCGGATTACCCCACGAATTCACCCTTCAGCGAAACTCCTCCTCGGGCATGATGATCATTTCCGCCCTGGCGAAAGATCTCGGAGGCACCTTCGAGGTCTTTCGGCGCGATCCCGGAACAGAATGTGTCGTGGAATTTCCCCTTACCGAATACGAGGAGGCCTTATGAGCAAACCGTCACACCCAAAACCAAAATCCTCCGTCATCCGTGTCGCGTTAATTGACGATCATACTTTGTTGCGCGAAACGATGACGTGTATCCTGAATGCCGAAGCGGGACTTCACGTTGTTGGCGATGCCGCCGGGCGAATTGAGGGTATGGCCATGATCGCAAAGCAAAAGCCGGCGGTTGTGATTCAGGATATATGCATCGGCCGGGACAATGGGCTGGAAATGCTGCAAGAAATTAAAGCCAAAGCCCCGGATATTAAATGTCTTGTCCTGACCGGATTCACCGAGGATGATTTTATCCTGCAAGCCATTCAATATCATGCCGATGGGTATCTTCTTAAATCCTGCTCCATGCCCATCCTGGTCAACGCCATAAGGCAAGTGGCATCCGGCCATAAAATCTGGGATGAATCCGTTTTGAAACGTTTGACAGACCTCAATTCCAAAAAACGCCTCTCACCGCGGGAACTGGGAATGGATGTCCTGACACCCGGCGAACAGGAAATTTCCCGCCTGGTAGCCGATGGTCTGACCAACCGGGAAATTGGAAAACAAATTCACCTGGCCGAGAAAACCATCCGGAATCGGGTCAGTCTCATTATGGACAAGATCCATATCTCTCGCCGCTCCAAACTGGCCGCCCTGTATACAGAAAATTTAACGCGGCCGCGTTAGTTCAACGAAACACATACCACATAATAAACATACGGTGCCGGCAAGGGGATTACAGCCAGGGCCTTGACGTCTTTGATTGGCTTATTTCCTATGCTTCTCGTTCGGTGCCGCGCTTTTCGAACGAACTTCCGCACTCTTTTTGAGATCCGAGCGCACATCCCGTTCCGACCAGTTTTCATTAAGAAGTTTTGCCCGGTACGTGGCAAGACCGGATGGATCGGGCTCCCGCCCCAAAATATCCTGATAGGCCCGCCGGATAATCACATCGGCCGCCGCCGGGGTACGTCCGGCACGTTCCGCGCTTTTTCGCAAATCATTGCGCACATCCTGTTCAGTCCAGTTGTCGTCTATGATCCGGCTTCGGTAGGTTCTCAACCCCTGCTGATCCGGCTCCCGGTTGAGAATATCCTCATAGGCCCGCCGCACAATCACATCCGGATCGGTGCGTCCACGCTCGGGGCGGGAATGCGACCGGTCACCGTCTGGGTGGCGCGAATCATAGCGGGCGTCATCGCGATCACGCGACTCATGGCGGGGCTCCGTCGGTTTCGAAAGCCCATCCATAAAGACATCGATATATTGCCCCTCGGCGTTCGCTCGACTCCCCGCGCACAGGCTCACTCCAACTCCTAGAAAGGCGGCAAAAATTATGTTCCCCTTCATGATTGTGTCTCCTTGAATGATCGGGGTCAAGTTTAGCAGAACCTCAATCGATTTGCTCTTGAAATAAAGAAAAGCGGTAGCCTATAGTTCCTGATCATTCAAAAAGGAGATCAACCATGTTCAAGAAACTTATGACGGGTGTGATGGCGGCGGGGCTACTGTTTGCGGCAACTTCGGTAATGGCAGGATCAGGGAAGACCTACCAGGTGACCGGCCCGGTCTTGGAGTTAACCGATGCCAAGATCGTGGTGGAAAAAGGCAAGGAAAAGTGGGAAATCGCCCGTACTGCCGACACCAAGGTAACCGGTGATCTCAAGGTGGGCGCCAAGGTGACAATCGAGTACACCATGGCAGCCACCGATGTGAAGGTCAAGACCGACAAACCGGCGGCCAAGTAAAAGGCTGCGGAGCATCATACCTCCCGTTCACCTCTTCTTTCTGTTCTCGATGAGGTTCTTGTCATGCCAAGGACCACCGGCATCTCTACGAACAAATGCTTTCTCCAGCAGTTCAAGCGGACAATTGGGGTTACGAACGATCGCCTCAAGCACGAATTCCGAGGCGCAGGCGTAGTAATTCGTGTACGCGTTCTCGAATGAGGTGACCAGGAGATACGTGGAACAATTGGGGTTTGATAGAACGGCAAGTCTGTGGGACGGTGCCTCCAAATATACACGATCCAGTATGTTGGAGGAGTACACCGTGTTGGAATCACGCAATGACTCATCAACCGCCCGAACAGTATCTGGCTCGGAACAGACGTGCAGTCCTTCGTCCAGAACTGTTACCGGTGACTTCCTGATCTTAGACGCCAATACTGCGATGACCGCCTGACTTCTTGCCGCACGTTGCGCATCTCTTCTGAATTTCGCGTGATAGTAGCAGTCGGAAGGCAGACAGATCGTGTCCGTCGCAAGCGATACGGGGAGGTCAAGAATGTGCAACGGAACAATGAGCAGCCAGCCGACGACATGCGGCACTCCAGGGCTACCGCCCGGCGGCCCCACGAAAAGGCCACCCCCACTCCGAATCGTCATAACATCCCATTGTGTGGCCGGATAGTACGGGTTCGATCCGCACGGATGGCTGTTTCGCGCCACAATCGTACCGCACCCGGTCAGCAAAAGGGCACCACCGATCAACAGGAGCAGCATCGTTGTCTGCCTGACTGTCATAATTTCTTGCAGTTTCTCCGCGATCATCGTGTCCTCCTCCTTCCGTATGGTTTGTTATTGTGCTAACCGTCCCAGCGCAGGGGCGTGCAGCGCACCCTGACGCTGGCTCGCGTTTATTCATTTAAACCATGTTGATCTGTTTCATGGCTCTTCGGCGCAGGAGGGCTGAAGCGAGAAGCAGAAGCCATCCTATTGCCCAGATTCAGCAGCCAAACTCGGCGAGCATTGGCTTGTTCGATGGTCATCGCTCTTTTTTGTTTGACTCCCAAAAACTGCGAGGATTCAGAATTCGAGCACCCTTGTATTCTGTGATGACCAGCAAATCCTTGTCACCTGTGACTATGACATCCGCATTCCCAGGGTAAACCAACCCAAGAATCATCAGGTCATCGGGATCCCGGCAAATCCCCTTATCAACATGTTCCGGTTCGACGATTTCGGAGCCATGACGCAACACTCTCACATATTCAGCAACAATGGCTGGAGGGACCTTGAGCTTGAATCTCAATTTCTCTTCAATGTCCTTCAGAATGCCTTCACATAAGACGATGCGATGATGCTCAAGGCAAAGTTCCATGATCGCCTCACACAAGCCGCGAGAAGCGGCGCCAGCAATGGCGACATTGGCATCAATAATGACTCTCATGACAAGGCTTGGAAGATGTCGTCATCCGTCAGAAGTCCTTGGGCTTCGGCAAAGGGGAGAATTCTTTTGCGAACTGATCGGAATTTTTCGACAGCGATATAGCGCCGGAGGGACTCTCGCACAATGTCGCTGACAGCCTTATGCTCCTCCCGACTGAGTTCATCGAGATCGCTTTTCAGCAACTCCGGCAAACGAATGGTAAGCGTTGTCATTTGTTCTTTCTCCTGTAATACAATGTAGTGCAACACCTTTTGTTTGTCAATTTGGTTACATCATCGCGGCAGGGACGGGCGCATATCAGTTCCGTAGGGGTTTACTAATGGGACAAAGAGAGCTGAAACCTCGCCCAAGCTGAAGGCGGGGAGCGGGGCTTCAGTCACATCGTGCTTTTAGGTCGTAACCGTCCGACCCTGTGTATCGGATCGGGAGTAGCAGTCCGGCTTTTGCTTTCGCGCCGACACTCGATACCTTCGTCAACCCGTCCACCTCAGGGGCCTGTCCCCGGGAGCGGGATTCCCATATTCCCCTCCCTGTCGGGCGAAGCAACAGGACTTCATCGGTCTGGCCTCGATGGGATCTGGCCTTCCGGAACGCAATCTCCTGCTGAATTCCCATCAGCGTGTTGTGTCGCCGTTTTGCGGTGGCGGCCGAGACCCGGCCCGACAGTTTCGCCGCCGAAGTGTTTTCCTCTGGCGAAAAGGTAAACACGCCCAGGTGGTCAAATTCTGCCTCGCGAACAAAGCGCGCCAGTTCGTTGAATTGAGTCCGGGTTTCCCCCGGAAACCCGACCAGACAGGTGGTTCGCAACACGACGCCAGGAAGCCGGGACCGGGCGCGCTCGGGATACTCCAGCACCGCCTTGGCCCCGCCCGGCCGCCGCATGGCATGCAAGATATCGGGATGCGCGTGCTGGATCGGAATATCCAGATAGTGACACACCTGCGGGATGGCGCCCATCGTATCGAGTAGTTCGTCGGTCAGAAAGGCCGGATGTCCATAGAGAAGCCGGATCCAGAAATGTCCGCCGATCTTCCCAAGCTGTCGGAGCAACTTGGGTAAATCGGCGCCATCGCCTAGGTCATGCCCGTACCGGGTGGTGTCCTGCGAAATCAAATTCAGCTCGCGAATCCCCTGCCCCAGCAAGCGTTCGGATTCTTTTACAATATCCGCTATTTTCCGGGATCGATAGCGGCCCCGAATACCGGGTATCGCACAGAAGGCACACTGATGATTACACCCCTCGGCAATCTTCACATAGGCAAATGGTCCGCCGGTAAGCAAAATGCGCGAGGGAAGCGGGCTGAAGACCTTGCGCGAAACGGCTGACACCCGGTAGATGCCATGTTCCCCCTCCTGCACCTTTCGCACCACGCGGCCGATTTCCGCCAGTTGATCCAACCCTATAAAGGCGTCCACTTCAGGCATTGCGCGCTGGAGTTCCGCCTGATAGCGCTGAATCAGGCAGCCGGCCACAATGACGGCGCGGCATTCGCCGGTCTGTTTTCGGGCACAGGCCCGCAGGATGGCATCAATGGATTCCTCCTTGGCATCCCCAATAAAGCCGCAGGTGTTGACGAGAATGATATCCGCCTCTTCAGGCGAGCGAGCAAGGCCGATGCCTTCAGCCCGGAGTACTGCCGCCATGTGCTCGGAATCCACGAGGTTCTTCGCACAGCCAAGACTGATGAACCCGACGTTCACTTCAATTTGGCATACGGCGCTGGCGGCGGCTCTGCCAAACGCAACTGATGGGTGACTGTGACGCGCTTCGCCGGAGCGGCGCCCGTGACCGCAAGGGAGGATGAGGGTGGCGTCTTGGAGGACGGGATCATGTATATGGCGCTGATCACCAATATGGCGACAACCAGAACGGCAAAGACTAGCGCCGCATAGCGCCCTACCGGGATGGGTTCCGATTCTGAATACCCACGGGAAGAGGACATCATGGACGGGGCTGGAACAGCCGCCATGGCCGCCTTCAGTCGAATCCAGGCCACCGCCAGGGTATGAAGGATGTCACGTATGCCGGTCGTGAAGTTGTTGACCACTTGATTCCACGCGGAACCGCTCGACTCCCTAAACCGGGCCAACGGAGGAGTTTTCGGAAGTCCGTCAGTCACTGGCGAGGGCGGAGTCAATTCAGTCTTAAGCGTGGGGCGAACCGTCCGCGCGTAATTGCTGAGATAATGGCGGATCAAAGGCGCCGGATCCAGCCCCACGTACTCGGCATACATTTTGATAAACCCTTTTCCATAAAGCGGCGCGGCCATGACGCTATAGTCATCATTTTCAAGGGCCTTAAGCATGTGCACCTTGATCCGTGTGGCTTCCCCCACCTCGGCAATGCTGAGTCGGCGTTTCTCGCGGGCCGCTCGCAACGCGGCGCCGGGCGTTCTGGGGGTCAGTAATTCACTCATGACTGTTCATCCTCTTTAGTCTCTGAATTTTCAGGAATTTCACCATCCATATCGATCAGGATTTCCCGCGGGTCGGAGCCACGGGCCGGGCCGACTATACCACGCTCCTCCAACACATCCATGATGCGGGCAGCGCGGGTATATCCGATGCGCAAACGCCGCTGAAGCGACGAGGTCGAGGCGCGTTGCGTTTCCCGGATAATTTGTACCGCCATTTCCAGGAGTTGGGTATCCTCGGCATCGTCACCCCCTTTGGTCAGCATCTCGTCAAAGCTCGGGGCCACCTTGTTCTCGGACAGTCCCAATCCGTGATTGGGGTTGGCAGACGACGCCTCCGATTTCCTGGCGGGTCGCTCATCGGGCTTCTCATCCTCCAGGGGCGGACATTGCTTCATGATAAAGTCCACGATCTTACGGATATCTTCATCCGAGGTGAGCGCGCCCTGGGCGCGAATCAACTTGCTGGCGCCGGGCGGCAGAAAGATCATATCGCCGCGTCCCAGAAGTTTGTCGGCGCCATTGGCATCCAGAATGGTGCGGCTGTCGTTTTTCTGCGCGACCTGGAACGCGATACGGGCCGGGAAGTTGGCCTTGATTGTTCCGGTGATGACATCCACCGAGGGCCGCTGGGTGGCGAGGATCATGTGAATTCCCACGGCCCGCGAGAGTTGGGCGAGTCGCGCGATATAGTTTTCCACCTCAGCCTGGGCGGTCATCATCAGATCCGCCAGTTCGTCCACAATAATCACAATATAGCTGAGCCTATCCGGAATGCGGCTTCCCTCCTCGCTTCCCTCGAAGAGCGTTTGCTGTTTTTCGACCGGACGCGAATTGAAACTCTTGATGTTGCGCACGCCCGCCTTGGCCATGAGTTTGTAGCGGCGTTCCATTTCCGTGATGGCCCAACGTAACGCGCCGGCCGCCTTCTTTGGATCCGTAATGACTTCATTCCGCGCGCCGAGCAAATGCGGCAGATGGTTATAGACGGAGAACTCGACAATCTTCGGGTCAATCAGAAGCAGTTGAAGTTGTTCCGGCGTCCGGGACATAAGTAGTCCGGCCAGAATCGAGTTCATGCAGACCGTCTTGCCCGACCCGGTGGCGCCGGCGACAAGCAGGTGCGGCATGGTGGCGAGATCCGCCACAAGATCATTTCCCCCCACGTCTTTGCCGAGCACAATTGGAATCTCCATGCGATGCGGCTGCCAGGCCGCCCCCTCAAACATCTCGCGCACATAGACCGTGCTGGTGGTGATGTTGGGAACCTCGATTCCGACTGTGCCCCGGCCCGGGATGGGCGCCTGCACACGAACACTGGTGGCCTTCAGCGACAAGGCGAGATTGTTGCTCAGGTTGGTGATTTTCTCAACCTTGACGCCGGCCGCCGGAATCAGTTCATACCGCGCTACGGAAGGCCCCTGCTCGACATTCTTAAGTTCTGTCTTGATCCCGAATTCTTCCAAGGTCTGAACAATCAACCGGCCGGTGGTTTCAGTGTCGGTTGAAATCGTCTGCCGATCGGCGGGCACCTCGGTCAGCAAAGACAAGGGAGGCAACTGATAGGATCCCGGCGGCGTGGGCGGCGGGGGCGCAGGTCTGGGCTCCGGTTCACGCACAGGCGCCACCACCGGTTTTTCTTTTACAACCTTGGGCGGCAGGGGCTTGGGCGCGGGCTTCGCGACCTCTTTGACAGGCGCGGGTTCGGGAATGATAATCAATTCACGCTGCTCAGGCTCCTCTTCATCGGCGCGAAGGGCCTCCTCCCGGGCGGCCACACGCTCGATCCGTTCTCGTTTCCAACCCTTGATCGCAGGCTGCCGTTTCTGCGAATCCATCATATCACGGTCATCACGGTGGGCCCACTTTTCCGCCGTGGTTTGCAACATGGCCGTGAAGCGTAAGATCGCGTCCCACCCGAAGAACAGGATGGATGACGCCAAAAACATCGCGATGATCAGGATATTGGCGCCCACCTCCCCCAGCAACTTTACCGAGAGCACATAGACCAGAAACTGGGCGGGAACTCCACCCGCCGCACTGAGGTTCAGGACGGCCAGGAAGGGCGCGCACCAGTCCGAGTGCAAATCCAGAAAACAGGCCAGCGTCATCATCATCAGGATCCCCCACAGCAACTTGGCGCGAATATGCTGGATGCCGTGGAAAATGAGGACAATGCCGAACCCGAGAAACCAGAGCGGGATCAGATAGGCGCCCAGTCCGATCGCCTCAAATAGCACAAACGAAATCCAGGCGCCACCGGGCCCGATAAAATTGGCGGGCGGAGTATTGGACGGCTCGCACAGGATGGAGATATCGCGCCAATCGTAGGAGACCAGACTGAGAAAAATGATCACACAAACGGCCAGGAGCACGATGCTCCACGCCTCGCGCGCCCCACTGCTTGTGTTGGATTTTATTTCTGCCATGGTTATGACTCAGGGGTTCGGCGTTTCAACGCCGGGGGCCTTCCTCCTCCAGAGACGCCGCGCCTGCGGCTTTCCTGCACCGCGCCACCAATTCGCGACTTGTCGAATTGGTGTCGCCCGCCATCAGGCTCAAGCGCCATGCGCCCTGCGCTGTCCGCAGGGCCTTTTCAAACTGACCTGCGGCATAATACGCCTCTCCCAGCGTGTTCCAGATCGTGTAATCGGAGGGCGAGTCAAGCAGGGCCGACCGGGCCAGTTTAATGGCGCGCCCGGCATTTTCAGCGGCCGGATCCTTGACCTTCAGGAGCGTCCAGGCGAGGTTGTTCTTCACCCGGGGATTATCAGGAACATCCTGGTTTAATTTTTCAAGAATCGGCAGCGCCTCCTCATAGCGCTTCAACTCGATACAGGCGGCGCTCAGGCCGAATGCCGCTTCGTTATTGGCGGGATCCAGTTTTCGAACCTTCTCAAAAAGCGCCTGGGCCTCGGGCATTTTACCATCCATCAGACATGTCCGGCCACTGGACAACAGCGACGCGACTTCGCCAGACATCACGGCAACCGCAGGCGGTGCGGATGTTCCTTCCGCGCAGGCGGCCAGCCCCGACGCCAGCCAGATCATCATGTATCCCAACCTCTTCATAGCGCTTTATCTCCTGGTAATCGAACCGTAACTTTCACGACCTCCGGGCGGGCGAGCGCCGTCACATCGCCGGTGACATGCACCCGGATCGGCACAGTATAAACGCCCGGAACAGTTAATCCAATGCAGTCCGCAAATGCCCGGATCTGAAGTTTATCCGCCACAGCGGAGGTCTCAAGCCGTCCCGTGGTGATGACATCCACCGACGGCGGATCCAAATCCATCACCAGTAAACGCCCCGGATCCACAATGGCACTGACCGGAATATTCTTCCAGAGTTGTCCTGTGCTTTTTCCGGCAATGGTAATCTTCACCTGAACATCCGCAGGCTCCATATGCGCCACCCAGTTGTCACCGGGCGCCTGCACCGCCGTGCGACGGACAAAGGATTCCACCCGGCCGTCAACATCCACCGGCTGGGTATAGACACACTCGGTTGTTTTGAGTTTTTGCGCGGGCCCCAACAAGAGGATCGTGGACGGATCGCAGGAGATCGACTCCACCTGCCCGAACAGCGGGGAGCCTGTTATGCGTCCCTTGACTGGAACCCGTTTTTCGTCCTGTCTGTCCAATTTCACTAAAATGCGCTCCGGATGAACCGCCACGGCGCGCACCCCTCGCACTCCCTTGATCATCCCCGGGGTCAGGATGACTTCCTGGGAAAGACCCGCGGTTTCCCGGGTGAGTTCAACCACCGCCTGAAGTCGCCGGGGATCCAGCATCTGGATATCTTCCTGAGACCCCCGGAAGGTAACATCCACCGTGGAGGCCGACTGGTTCAAGATAGCCATGCCGTCCTGCACCTCGATTTGGAGGCGGACATCCGGAATCTCAAGTTCAAAACTGATGGTATCCTGAATGATATACCACGTTAGAATGCCCAACAATACCGAAAGCGCTTTCAGCCGCTTGTTGTGCACCAGTAATTCACGAAGCGAGAAGCGTTTACCCACCATGGCCGCCCTCCTCCCTTGCCAGGGTTTCGGACTTGGCAATGCCAACGGGCGATAAATCCAACTGCTGCCGCGCACGAGACCACCGGGTAGCGGTTGCCTGCTCCTTGGTCAGGACGCTTGACAGGAATTTCCGAAGGCGATCCTCGTCAAAATCCCGGCTGATCCGGCCGCGGGTGCTGATGGAAATCGTGCCGGTTTCCTCCGAGACCACAATGGCGATGGCGTCCGTTTCTTCCGTTAACCCCATGGCCGCACGATGTCGCGTTCCAAGACCCCGGCTTAATTCCGGTTGCTGGCAGAGCGGGAAAAGGCAGCCGGCCGCGACTATTCGATTCCCCTCAATGATCACGCCGCCGTCATGCAGCGGGGTATGAGGGAAAAACAGGGTGGCCAACAGGTCGGCATTGACCCGCGCATCAAGCTTCACGCCCGTTTCCTGGATAGCCTTGGTAGTCTCCGTGCGTTCAATGGCAATCAGCGCGCCAATGCGCCGTTCCGCCAACAGCATTACCGCCTCAATTATGCTGTCCACATACCCGCGGGATTCTACTGGCGACGAGAGAAAGGGCTGGCGTCCAATCTCCGCCAGCGCACGCCGGATTTCGGGCTGAAAAATAATAAGCAGGGCCATGGCCAGATAAACCGACAAACGTCTCAGAAGCCAGTTCAAGGCATAAATGTGGAAAATGCTGGTGATGGTAATCAGCGCCAGCAGAATCAAAAGCAGCCCCAGAAAGACCTTGATGCTCCGGGTCTCCCTAAAAAACAGGAGCAGGAAGTAAAACCCGCACGCCATCACCAGGATTTCAATGAGTCCACTGAATCCTGGCCAGACTATCTGGTTTATCCATTCCACGCTGCTGTTTCCTCCCTTAATGCCCCCACCATCCTGGCGGCATCCACCGACTCGGCGACATCATGCACACGCCACACATGGGCGCCCCTCATTGCCGCCCAGACCGCTCCGGCCAGACTTCCCGCCAGCCTGTGATCAGAATCACGGCCCGTAATTTTACCGATAAAACTTTTTCTCGATACCCCGATCACCACCGGGCGGCCCAAGGCGGCCATCTGCTGCAACCCGGCGAGAAGTTTCACATTGTGCTCCACCGTTTTACCAAAACCAATTCCAGGGTCGAGCGCCATTGTATCCGCCGCCAACCCTGCCGCCTTCACTGCCGACAACCGGTCCGCCAGATAGGCCACCACATCGGCCACCACATCCCCATACCTCGGATCGCGCTGCATGGTCGCCGGATCGCCACGGCGATGCATCAGGATCACACCCGCCCCGGTATCGCGGGCCACCCCAGCCATGGCCGGGTCTCCTTCCAAGGCGGTAACATCATTCAGGATGCAGGCCCCGGCCTCCACGGCCAGCCGGGCCACCATCGCTTTGCTCGTATCCACCGATAACACAGGGGAATCAGGCATCGCCGCAAAGGCCCGCGCCAGTGCCCGGATCACCGGAATCACGCGCCGAATCTCGTCGTCAGCTTCCACCGGCGCCGCTCCAGGCCGCGTCGATTCCCCACCCACATCAATCACGTCTGCGCCCGCCTCAGCCATGGCCATGCCATGACGGATAGCCGCATCCGTTCCCTGATACCGTCCCCCGTCCGAAAACGAGTCGGGCGTGACGTTGAGTATCCCCATAACGAGCGGCCGCAGACCCATCCGAAGCGTACGATTACGGCATCGCCATGATAAGTCCGAAGTCACCGGTCTCACCCTTCCGTTATTTTCGCCTCAGGGGCAGGCGTTTTGGAATCCGTGGCCGGCAACGACACCGGTTCGTGTTCCGCATGGGCCAAAACCCGACCAAACTTCATCAACTCCTCGACATCACGGGCATCCAGGGTTTCCCGTTCCAAAAGCGCCTGCGCGATAAACTCAAGTTTGTCGCGGTTCTTATCCAGAATATCCTTGGCTCGGGAATAGGCCTCGCGCAGCAGCAGGCTGACATCGGCATCAATCTTCCTGGACGTATCCTCACTGAAATCCTGAGAACTGGATATCCCGCGTCCCAAAAACATCAGTTCCTCATGATTACCGAAGGTTTGAGGTCCCATATTGTCGCTCATACCCCAGTCACAAACCATCAACCGGGCCAAGCGGGTGGCTTGTTTCAGGTCACTGCGGGCGCCTGACGTAATATCACCAAAGATCAATTCCTCCGCCACACGTCCGCCCATCATTGTGGCCAGAATCCCCTTCAACTTGCGTTTGCCTTCCATATAGCGGTCTTTCTCTGGAAGTTGCATAGTCGCGCCGAGGTAGGCATTCCCACGCGGGATTATGGTGATCTTGTGAATCGGCTCGCTCTCCTCCACTAGTAGCGTCACCAACGCATGGCCGGTTTCGTGATAGGCGGTCACCTTCTTTTCCTTCTCGTCCAGCACGCGACTGCGCCGTTCACGCCCCCAACGCACTTTATCGCGGGCCTCTTCCAGGTCCGACAGATCGACCGATTCCTTGCCGCTGCGGGCCGCCAGCAGGGCTGCCTCGTTCATGAGATTCGCCAGATCGGCACCGGAAAAACCGGGCGTACCGCGGGCGATGCGGCGCAGATCAACCGCCGTCGTCAGCTTGATCCCGCGCGCATGGATATTGAGGATGGCCTCGCGCCCGTCCAGAGTCGGCAGATCAATCACAATCTGGCGGTCAAACCGGCCCGGCCGCTGCAGCGCGGGATCGAGCACATCAGGCCGGTTGGTGGCGGCAATGATAATGACGCCCTCCTGGGTGTCGAATCCATCCATCTCCACCAGCAGGGCGTTCAATGTCTGCTCACGCTCGTCATGGCCGCCGCCCACTCCGGAAAAACGGCTTCGCCCGACGGCGTCAATCTCGTCAATGAAGATGATGCAGGGGGCATTACGCTTGCCCTGTTCAAACATGTCGCGAACACGCGAGGCGCCAACCCCGACAAACATTTCAACAAAGTCAGAACCGCTGATGTTAAAGAAAGGCACCCCCGCCTCGCCCGCGATGGCCTTGGCCATCAGGGTTTTTCCAGTTCCCGGGGGCCCCATCAGGAGCACTCCCTTGGGAATGCGTCCGCCCAATTTCTGGAACCGTTTCGGATCCTTGAGGAAATCAATGATCTCCTGCACTTCCTCCTTGGCTTCCTCCACGCCCGCCACATCCTTGAAGGTGACCTTGTTTTTGTCACGCGCCATCATCTTGGCCCGGCTTTTGCCAAAGCTGAGCGCCCCCTGCCCCATGCCTTTCATCTGGCGGGAGAACATGAACCACAACAGGCCCAGCAGCAATAGAATCGGCAAGGCGCTCGATACAATCTGCCAGAAATAGGGACTCTCCCGCCTGAACTTGAATGTCACACTGTGTTCGCGCAACCATTTTGGCAGATCGTCCGTCACCATCACATCCACACGGAACTGTTTCCGCTTTCCGGTACGCGAATCAATACTCTTCTGGGTTCCCTGGATATACTGGTTCCCTGAGATTTCGGAGACAATTTCACACTCCGGTATTTCGCCCGATTCCACCAGTTTTACGAAATCGGGATTGTAGCTCAACTCCGCCGTGGGCTGCTGATCACGCTGATAATACTGATAGGTCATCAGCATCAAGCCAATGATTGCGAACCAGACAAACAGTCCCCGCGGCGATAGCTTTGAAGACGGAACAAGATCCGGTTTTTTTTTCTGATCGGGCGGCGGCGCTTGGGGCGCCCGGTTTTCCTGCGTCGGTTCCATAAATTCCTTACCTTTTCTATACAGACAATGAACGGTGCAGTGTAAAGGATGCGGAGGATTTTCGCAAATACTCGATTTCCGGCGTTATCCAGCCGGGCGCATATGACCTCCTTAGGGGGTTTCTAAAAAGGTCCAAAATAATCGCCACGGTTTCTTGAAGGAAAACCTCGACTCCCAAACGAATATGCCGCGACATTCTCTTCTTGTCTTGGCTCTTATCTTTTCTGTGTCTCCATACCTGTGGTAAATCTTGCCCGTTCCGCTATGAGTCTATGAAGAAGCCCTACGGAAGCGATATGTGCCCCGTGATTGCCCTAAGACAAAATAACGCTTGATATTTTGCAACAGCGGTGCAAGATTTCAACCATGATTGTGCGAGAACGTTATCTTTCCCGAGTAAAGAAAGCTATTGAGAGAAATCCTGTCGTTGCGCTTCTTGGTCCACGCCAATGCGGAAAAACCACTCTGGCAAGGCAGTTAATTGCTTCCGACCATCCCCAATACTTTGACTTGGAGGATCCCGTCATCGGTCAACTCATGGAGAACCCGATGACAACCCTGCAAGCGCTCCGAGGCTTGGTGGTTATTGATGAAGCCCAACGACAACCCCGGCTATTCCCAATTCTACGTGTTCTTGCGGATCGCGAAGAGCAACCGGCAACATTCCTCATTCTTGGCAGCGCTTCGCCGGAACTCTCCCGTCAGGCGTCTGAGTCATTGGCTGGCCGCATCGAAATCATCGAAATGCGTGGATTCGATCTTGGGGAATTGCCTGCCGATGCCCAGGATAAACTCTGGCAACGTGGCGGGTTCCCCCGCTCTTTTCTGGCTGCCGACGCTGAAAGCAGCGTGACCTGGCGAAAAAACTTCATCCGAACATTTCTCGAACGAGACCTTGCCTCCCTGGGATTCGGGCTTTCCCCTTCACTGATGGCCCGATTCTGGACCATGCTTGCCCACTACCATGCGCAGTTGTGGAATGGCAGCGAGATGGCGGCTTCATTGGGTGTTGCGCCTAATACCGCACGCGCTTATCTCGACGCCTTGGAACAAACCTACATGATCCGACGCCTGCTTCCCTGGCATGCCAATCTCGGGAAACGTCTCGTCAAAACTCCCAAAATCTATTTCCGTGATTCAGGAATCTACCACACCCTTTGTGGCATCCAATCCGCCACCGACCTGCTCACAAATCCAAAACTGGGCGCATCATGGGAAGGCTTCGCACTCGAAGAAATCCTCCAGTCCCAGCAACCAGAACAAGCCTGGTTCTACGCCGTTCACAGCGGCTCGGAACTTGACCTGATTCTGGGTATCCAGGGAAAACGCGTCGGTGTTGAGTTCAAACGAGCCGATGCGCCCCACATCACCCGATCCATGCGGATAGCCATAGCCGACACAGAATTGGATCAACTCTGGGTGGTTTATCCCGGCACGCGTTCCTACCCTCTGGACGACAACATCACGGTACGCTCCTTAGGCGACTTCAGGAACTAGACCGATTGGATTGTCTGCGGGAAACAAGGATTTTGGGCCATCGAAGTCAAGTTGTTTCCATTGGATGGTATAATTACTCTGCACGTTTTGCCTGTCGAGTTATAAAAGATAGTTATCGCGAAATGATGTTATTTTTGAATAATCACACGGCGAATGACTACATCAAGCACAGATACCATTGCGGCCTTGGCCACCGCACCTGGCGAAGGCGATCAGGCAGGGCCTGTCCCTGGGATCTAGTCCCTGGGATCTAAAACAATCAACGTCGTACCGTTAGCAAATACCACACCGTCGTACCAGCAAGAATGGCCAAAGATACAACAAGTAAAGGGACAAATAACCCTCTTGTTTCCCCGTTCTCTTTGATGACCTTTATTGACGTATCAACGGCAGGAGAGTTACTGCAGGGAACTTTTACATTGGGGTTCATCGATTGCGGATTTGCTTCAATTACAAGCGGGGTGCTTCGTTCATTGATAGGCGGTTCGATGGTAATTGATTTACCGGAATCAGTTTCCGGTGATTTAGCTAATTGTCTGCCCCTAGCCCCCCTAGACGTAATGACATAGATAGGATGTTTAACAATTGCGTCGGCAGTCTTGTTGCGAAACAAAACCTCACCGTCTGCCGTCACCCCGAAGTCGCAATCAAATGCGTCAGCGAATATAACAGCGAAGTCCAACAATGAAACATTTGTCGCAACACATGTAAGCTTCTTTTCCCCAAACGACAGATCATCGAACCAGGAAGGTTCGGTTTCCCGTTTTTTAATTTCAGGGCCACCTCCAAGTCGCACATCGAGCCTATCCGGCGGCTTTCTTGTGAAGTGCCAAATTACGGTTCGGGGGTCAGCATCTATAAACTCCATCTTGGCGCAGACTCGCTTCTCAAAGCGGACAACGCCTTCTTTCGCCTTCGTTGGTAACTGATAGGAGTCTATTGTCGGCCCATCAAACGGCTCCACATGAAGGCATTGGAACACTGACTGCCCGGGTTTGGCAGATAAGGCAAACATCTCCTGTTTGAAAACAATCGTATGTCGTATGTCATTTTCCTGCACGCCGGATTGTCCCGCAAGAGATTTTGAAAAAAGCAAAACGGTTAAAAGGATCAGACACCTCATCATGACATGTGAAAAATCTTTCATGATTAATTCCTCCTGTGCACTTTTATTCTGTTAATCAATTTGACGCTTGCCGGATGTCCGTAAAACTGCTGCCAATCTGCGTTCACCTGGTTGTAGTACGTTTCGGAACTGGTTATCCACCATTTCCAGGATCCGCCATCCCAATCGGCAAAGTGCCCATAACCGTCACTTCTGACATAGGTTCCAAAGGCGGGCTCGTTGTTAGCTCCATACATCTGCGATAATGACCCCTTGCATGTATGTGCATGCTGCATCACTTGTGTGCCGCTAGCCGCATCATAGGTGTAGAAACTGATAATATCGCCTCGCTTTAGATTGGCAACCGCAGTGGCCCACGGTATTGGGTCGTCATATGTCGAAACACTGAAGCCGGATACCGGAATGTCCGAAGCGAGGCCGTCATGAGTTCCATCGAAAGCATGCCATACTGATCCGAAGCAGTTCCAACTATGAAGCATTTTCCAATTCTGACCGTAACGCGAGTACATCCAATAATAGAGATTTGAAACAGAACCACACTCGATCCCGGTGCCCCAGTTTTGGTAGTCGCGCTCAAGATGATCGCGATAGACCTCGAGGGTTCGTTCTTGTTTAAAAACGTCACTCCCAAAAAAAGGTCGTAGTTGGAGGCTCACGGTTGTCATGGTAGCAGGTACCGGCATGTTGCTTGGCATATATGTCGGCGTTTCAGTAGTCGCGTTATTGAGTGTCCCGGCATTAACTGACCAATTGTAACTCGCAGATGACGTTGGAGCGATCAATCCTTCGATTGGCTGTGTCGCGTAATAGGTAACAACTTCATTGCTGATGTGAACGAATTGCCACTCGAAGCATGAAGGGTTGATGCGGAAACGTGAATCTCCGGATACAACGGTCTGAACCGGTAAACCATCGGGTTCGGTAATCTTCACATTTAGGACGTTAACCTTGCACGTTTCTTGGACTTCCGTCGATTCGAGCGTTCCGTTGCCGTTCATGTCATAGCCTACCTCGAAGGTGTATGACCCCGGGTCGAGCCGAATGCCGCGCGTAGCAATGTCGTTATACCAAACACCATAGGCAGACCGCCAGTCGAGGGCATTGAGCGTGGCATTGGTGGGATCCGCACCGGTGCCCGTGACTTTGACCAACATCCAATCCGTCCAATCGAAGTATCCGATGCCGTACCAGTGAGACGGCCCCTGAACCTCCTCCATTCGCACTCGGCAGTCATTTGTGTTTCCGGGCATACCGATCCATAAAGTGTTGGTCTGGCCACGCGAAACATCAACGTAATTGGCGCTGCCTGGTCCCCAAAAGTTGACTTGTGTAATTTCAGGATAGTAACATCGCGCACTGTCTTTCGTGGCGGTTGGCTCATTGGTGGTTGTGAGGCGGAAGTACAGGTTCGTCCCCAGAGCACCGGCGTCACAAGTGACCCTGTATTCTATTGCCGTGGTGCTGGCGGGAATATTGATGGGAGAAGCAACGGAACTGGCGGCTATGCCGTTGATGTAGAATCCTGGGCTCTGCGTATGGTAAAGCCGCTGTTCGGCAAGCGCTCCGCCCTGATAGAAGGGGCGGACACGAATGCGCGCTGAATTGGCTCCTAGATCGCCGACAGCCAGCAGATCCCAATCAGAATGCTGGACAGCATTGCTTCCGGGGGGACAGAGAATGAGTTTCTGGGATGTCGGGGGCGTGCTGTTTGACGTTGTGGGCTCATAGTCCCATAGATATTCGGTCAGATTATTAAATGCATCCCCATCCTGATTTTGCGTGGCAGTAACCGCACTGCAAGGATCCCACCCTTTATCAACCTCATATTTATCGTCAATGCCATCTCCGTCACTGTCCACTAATAATGGGTTGGTGCCTCGCGCGACTTCGTTGGAATCGCTCAATCCATCTTTGTCTGTATCTTGTGCGCCGGAACCATTCGGGGCTGCATGGGTGTTATAGGTGACAATTTCAACGTAATCGTTCAAGCCATCATGATCGGTATCAGCAATCAATGGGTCGACATACCCGAAATATGTATGGATCTCGGCATAATCTGTAAGCCCATCCCCATCGGTATCTGGGTTGTTCGGATTAGTTCCCGCCGTTGCTTCTTCCGCGTCGCCAAGTCCATCACCATCTGTATCGGCCAGGTTGGGATTAGAACCATGAATGAACTCCGAAAGATTGTTAACGCCATCACTGTCTGCATCTTGTGAGGCATCGTTGGAGGATGCGGGATTGAGCCCGTATTTCACTTCCCAGCCATCAAACATCCCATCAGCATCGCTATCCCTGTTGGTGGGATTCGTCCCATTCTTGTATTCCTCTGTATTGCTGAGGCCATCCTGGTCCGGATCGGCCCCAATTTCCCAAATCGCATGGACTTGGTTGCTAGTCCAAGGGGTGGAATCAACACGAACATCGTCCAGAAGGCCCGCAAACAGGTTTGTGACAGTTCCCCCGGACGCGGCGCCGAGCCTGAGCGAATTGGTCCCATTTTCAAGGCTACCCACTTCCATGCCGAAGACATAATTGCTCGCCGCCACGAACACACCATTGATGTAAAGCTGTTGATCCCCTGTGCTGTAGGTGCCCGCCACATGTACCGGCACAGCGGCCGTAAGGGCGCAGGGGTATCGAAGCGTCCTGGCCCCTGCCGCGCAGATTGTGAAGGAGAGCCCCCCATTTTCGTAACCGAGGCTGTAACCGGTCGTTCCACCCGGCACCCGTTTGCTCAGAAACATCGCCGTCCCGTTGGTATATAACTGGGATGGTTTGATCCACATCCCCACGCTCACCGCATAAGGCTTCAGGCTGGTGCTGTCGGGCACTTCCACATAGGTGTTCGCCCCATTGAGCGACAAGCCATTGCTGATAATCCCGCCCACCCACGCATTCGAGCCGTTCATCAGCACGCCATGGTTTCCGTTGGCCGTGGCATCGAACGCGTTGGTTCCGCTGCCCTCGTCGAGTTTCCACCAGGCCGCCCCATCCGCTCCGCCCCCATAGGTGGGATCGAGGCCATACCGGATTTCCCAGTAATCGGCAATCCCATCCCCGTCAACGTCAGGGTCTGCCAGCGTGATGTCCTGCCCGGTTAGGTTCCCATCCAAAAATACCGGATTGCTGTTGTGGCTGCCCCACGCTTCCCAGGATGTCGGCTGCCCGTCAAGATTGCTGTCCCGCCACGCCCTCACCCAGTAATTGGCGTTAGGAGGAAGATGTGTGATGGCATAGGCCATGGAATTTGTCAGAACATCAACTTTAACCCACGCCCATGTTTCCGCATTTGTGCAGGCCACCACGTAGATTGTTCCGGTCTGTGGGCCGATGTAAGTAATCGTTCCGCTGAGGTTCCACGGGTGGCTCGACACATCCGTCGGGATGGTGTCCGCCTCGTATTCTTCCTGGTTCGTATATTCATCGCCATCCGGATCGGCGCTTCCCGTGGTGTTGGTGGTACTACCGAAGTAGCGAACCTCCCACCAGTCGGGCAGGCTGTCGCTGTCTGCATCAGGATCGGCCAGCGTGATGTCCTGCCCCGTCACACGGTTCGTAATGATGGTTAGGGCATTGGTCAATACGCCCTGCGCCTCCGTGGCATTCGTCTGGCCATTGCCTATGCTGTCCACCCACGACTTGATCCAGTAGTTCGTCTGTTCCAGATCGGGAATCAGGTACGACACCGGAAAACCGCTGGCCGACGAGGTATAACTGTGGCCGGTTGACCAACTATTGGAGCTGGTAACGGCGATGACCCAAACTGTTCCAGTCTGACGCCCGGAATAGAACAATGTCCCTGAAACATTCGGGGGATCGTTCGGGTCAAGGGGATTATGCCCGTGCGCCACCTCCCAGCCGTCGCCCATTCCGTCCCCATCCGTGTCGAATTTGGCAGGATCGGTTCCCCAGGAAAGTTCACCCTCAACATAGAGATTGCCGTTTGTCGCCACGCCACCGGGGTAAGCGTTCGTGGTAATAACCCCGCTGTAGCCGTCAACCAGGCCATCCCCATCGGAATCCAGTGCAAACGGATCAGTGTGGTAGATCAGCGCCTCCCGGCCATCCGCAAGCCCATCTCCATCCGAATCTTCCGAAGCGCCAACCCGGTAGAACCGCCTGGCAATCCCGGCCCCGTTCGTTGCGCCCGTATCCACCCACATCAGCGAGTTCGTCCCCGCCGTCACCAGGTTCGTCTCGACAAGCCACCAGCGCCATTCCACCAGGTTCGTACACACCATCATCTCCAGCCGGTTCGTCTGTGTGTCCGGATAATCCACCTGCAACAGCATGCCCGTGCTTACCTGGCCAATTCCGGTCACCAGAATATTGCTGTCCGCCGCCGGCGAACGCATCATCGCCGTCATCATCCCGCCCGGCACCGGTGCCTTGGTGAGGGTCGGCGAGGCGGCGGCACTCCCTTTCACCGGATCCTGCGCCAGAAGTGCATCCCATAGCGAGGCCACCGCGTCCTCCGCGTAGACATCCACATAGGAGTCGGGGATCAAGTCGATCGTCATCTCCACATGCGAGGGATCCAGCCATTCCTCAGCCTCCGCCCGCTTCTGGGGCGTGCAGTCCGCCAGATAAATCTCAGGATGAAGCCGCCGGACCAGCCAGTGCGGATCATAATCGGCACGGGGCTTGAACACGTAGAAAACCTTCCCATCCGCATTCAAAACCTCGATTTCCCGGGTCGCCTTCACCTCCCTGAGTTTCAAGTGGTAGACGGGGCTCCCATGCTCGACCTCATAGACAAGCCCATTCACGAAAGATTCCGGGAACGCCTTGGGGGCAAAGGAGAATAGTCCGACTGGAAAGGAAACCGGTTTCGTCATCCCGGGGACAAACACCTGGATCGACTCCAGTTGCATGTCGAACAGCCGTTCAACCAGGAAAGCGGGGCTGTCGGCGACGTTACTACGGAGTTCAGCAACCAGTTCGGCCTGCCGCTCTGCGATGAGTTTCCGGCTCAAGCCGGTGCCCGCCCACACCACCAGCGCCGTAGTCAACAGGCCCAGTGCGACAAATAAAATTACTCGAATCCGGCCCCGGCCCGTCGTCTGTGTTCCAAGCATCGTCATCCCTTTCATTTCCGGGCTCACGCCATGAAAGAGGCGCGAACTCCAAGTTCATGCCTCGTCTTAGGAACCGCGAAGTCCCTGCAAGAAACACGAGACGAGGAGCCGCGCCCATGCCGGGCGCATCTCCACACATCTCGCTTCTTGCATCAAAATTCGCGGTTTTAAGACGAAGCGGTTCTGCGTATCAACGCATTAAATTGTCATCACAACTCTTGCAAACCTTGCGACTTACTCGGTTATGCTGTCCCGCAACATATCCGAAGGAATCGCCATGTCAAAGGAATTCCGATGGCATGCAAAAAACAGTAAAAAGCATCAGATGATTCAGTCACGCTTTACTTTTGATGTTTGGCAGGATAGAACGATGTGCGCGGAGTCCGTGACTGAAAGCGAGGTGCGATGTGGCTGAGACGAAACACGATCAGGAGGTTGAGGTAATGGGGCAGGACCAGGGGCGTAAATCGGACAACAAGACGATCATGCCGACACGGTTTGTTTTCCCCAATACCTTGCCGATCCTTCCTTTGTTGAACCGTCCCTTGTTCCCGAAGATGATGGTGCCCCTGAGTGTGGATGATGAGGCGCTCAGGGAGATGTTGACCAAGACGATGGAATCGTCATCCAAATATATCGGTCTGGTTCTGGCCAGGAACGGGGACGAGGCAGCGGAGCGGCGCATTCCCCGCAAAGCGGCGGACTTATACACGGTTGGCGTGATTGCCGAGATTTTGCAGACAAACCAGCCGGCATCCGATGGTCCCTTGCAAGTCATGGTGGGGGTCCTCGATCGTTTTAAGATCGCGGATGTGATCTCGGAAGATCCCCACATCGTCGTGCGTGCGGACTATGTCGTCGAAACCGAGATGGCCGACAACGACGAACTTCGCGCCTACTCATTGTCCATTATCACGGCGATCAAGGAACTTCTTCAGCTTAATCCGCTTTTCAAAGAGGAACTCAATCTTTTTCTAAACCGCTCCAACATCAAAGAGCCGGGGCGGTTGGCCGATTTTGCAGCAGCCATGACGACGGCCGGGTGGAAGGACTTGCAGGAGGTGCTGGAGGCTTTCAGTGTCCGCACGCGGATCGAAAAGGTGCTCCTGCTGCTCAAGAAGGAAGTGGATATTTCCCGTATCCAAGTCAAGATTAACAAGCAAATTGAGGAGAAGGTCAACAAGCAGCAACGTGATTTCTTCCTGCGCGAACAACTCAAGGCGATCAAGAAAGAGTTGGGGCTGGTCAAGGAAGGGAAAGAGACGGAGATCGATGAGTTCAAGGAGAGGCTGGCCAAGCTGACCCTGACGGATGAGGCTAATGAGCGAATTACCGAGGAGATGAACAAACTCGGCATCATGGAGCCCCATTCCCCCGAGTTTACGGTCAGCCGGAATTATGTGGACTGGCTAACGTCGCTACCCTGGGGCGTCTTTAGCAAGGATAGCTACGATATCAAGAAGGCCGGCTCCATCCTGAATACGGATCATTATGGGTTGGAAGACGTCAAGGATCGTATCCTGGAATTTCTGTCGGTCGGCATTCTCAAGGGAAACATCTCGGGCTCGATTATCTGTTTTGTCGGGCCTCCCGGGGTGGGGAAGACCTCCATCGGTCAATCCATTGCCCGCAGTATCGGTCGGCAGTTCTACCGTTTTTCGGTTGGGGGAATGCGTGACGAGGCTGAAATCAAGGGACATCGCCGGACTTATATCGGCGCCATGCCGGGAAAATTCCTGCAGGCGATCAAGGTCTGCAAAACACAGAACCCGGTGATCATGTTGGATGAGGTGGATAAGATCGGCGCCAGTTACCATGGGGATCCGGCATCGGCATTGCTGGAGGTGCTGGACCCGGAGCAGAACAAGGACTTTCTCGATCATTATCTGGATGTGCGCTTTGATTTATCCAATGTGCTGTTCATCTGCACGGCGAACCAGCTCGACACGATTCCCGTCCCGTTGCTGGATCGGATGGAAGTCATCAAACTGGCGGGCTACATTCTGGAGGAAAAAATCCAGATTGCCCGGAAGTTCCTGATCCCCAAGCAATTGAAGGCACATGGGCTCGATCCGAAGCAGTTGGCGATTAATGACGCCGCCCTCAAAGAGATCATAGACGGGTATGCCCGCGAGCCTGGTGTGCGCGGCCTTGAAAATCATATCAAGAAGATATGCCGAAAGGCCGCCAAACAGATTGTTGAGGAGAAGACACGCCGGGTGGATGTGACCATCAAGACCCTCGACGGGCTGCTTGGGAAGCGGCTGTTCTCCGAGGCGGATCCCTTCAGGAAACCGCGGGTAGGTGTGGTGATGGGGTTGGCCTGGACGTCGATGGGCGGTTCCACGCTGTATATCGAGGCCACGCAGGTGGAGGCCAAGAGTCCGGGGTTCAAGCAGACTGGGCAACTGGGTAGCGTGATGGTGGAATCGTCAGAGATTGCCTACACCTATGTCCGGTCGTTCCTGACGGGTAACGTGAAAGCCCGTGAGTTCTTTGAGAAGAACTTCATCCATCTACATGTGCCTGCGGGGGCCACGCCGAAAGACGGCCCTTCGGCCGGGGTGACCATGGCCACGGCGCTGTATTCCCTGGCCATCAACAAACCGATCCGGGCGCACTACGCCATGACCGGCGAACTGACGCTGACCGGCTTTGTCCTGCCGATTGGCGGCCTCAAGGAAAAGACCATTGCCGCCAAGCGGGCCGGTGTGAATGACCTGATCTTCCCCTACGAAAACAAGAAGGACTTTGATGAATTACCCGCGCACATACGCAAGGGGTTGAAACCCCACTTCGTCAAAACGTTCCGGGATGTTGTGAAACTCTGTTTCGAGACCCCCGCAACCTTGCGTCGCAGGTGACCTGAGCGGAAGACTTGCCTGCTATTTTCGCCAGAGCAGGAGGCCTGGAATGGCCGCAAAATGGGTGTCGTAGGTTACGAGATGCGATCCGCTTTCGGTTGCGTGGGCGGCGTCCAAACATCATTGATGGGGATACTGATCGAAAGTTCCTTGGCACGATGCTTGATCTGTGCCGCCAACTGATCGTCTAGCGCGTGTATCGTGAGTGACTTCATTATTGCCTCCAGATGATCCTAATTATGGTTCATATGATGGTTCATAATTTACTTAATTTGACCCAAATAGTCAAAAATGCCGAAAATGGTTGCGGGAGTGATTTCTGGGAATATTTGGAAAAGCAGTTTCTTGATTTGATGGCACGAAGCCGTATACTGGCGGCTTTCTCTTGGACTGCACGCAGGATTCCTCTGTAGAGTGAAGTGGATAAAGGAGCATAAATAATGAAAAAAGTTTTGATACCGACCAAACTCGATAAACTGGCCCAGGACATTCTTAAGGCGAACGGGAATTATGAGGTTTTTCAGGATGATAGCGGCGATATCGCGGCCCTGTGCGCCAAGCATCCGGATGCCTATGCCCTGATCGTCCGCAGTGAGGTGGTAAATGCCCAGATCATCGATGCGCTTCCCTCCCTGAAGGTGGTGATCCGGGCCGGCGCCGGGTACAACACGATTGATATCAAGTATGCCCGGAAGAAGGGCGTTGATGTGATGAACACCCCGGGGGCCAACTCGAATGGCGTTGCCGAGGAAGTGATCGCGCTGATGCTGGCTGATGCCCGCCACCTGATTAAAGCCGATGCCTCCTGTCGTGCCGGCGAGTGGGAAAAGAAGGCCTTCATGGGGCGCGAGGTTTCGGGCAAGACCGTCGGTATCGTCGGGCTTGGTAATATTGGACGGCTGGTGGTGAAACGGTTGTCGGGGTTTGACTGCAAATTCCTCGGGTATGATCCCTTGATTTCAGCGGAACGTGCCGCCGAGATGGATGTGGAACTGGTGGGGCTTGAAAGCCTTTTCGCCCGGGCGGATTATATTTCACTCCATATTCCCGAAACCCCGGAGACAAAGAAACTTGTAGGGGCAAAACTGTTGGGCCTTATGAAAAAAGGCGCCACAATTATCAATTGTGCCCGCGCCGGCGTCATGGATGAAGAGGCGCTACGCAAGGTGAAGGCCGAAAAGGGGCTGCGCTTTTTGAATGATGTCTATCCCAAGGACGAGGCCGGCCCGAAGACGGTGGCGGACGTTGCGGATATCATGGTGCCGCACCTCGGGGCGAGCACCAAGGAAGCGAATACTATGGCGGCCAAGCGGGCCGCCGAACAACTGAGCGAGTTTGATGAAAAGGGGGTGACCTCGTACATCGTCAACCGGGACATTCCCGAGGGTCTGGATGAAGCCTTTTGCATACTGGCCAACACCATGGCTCATGTCGCGGGGCTCGCCTTGGGTAAGGAGACTAACCTCAAGCAGATTGATCTCAGTTGCTATGGGGCGCTCAAACCTTTCCGCGGCTGGCTGATCGTTCCTGTGGTGGCGGGATTGTGGAAGGAATTGGACTCTTCCATGGATTCCAAGGCGGCTCTCAAGTTCCTGGAGGGCCGCGGTGTGGTTTACCAGGGCCGGGAAACCGATGATCGCAAGGGATTCGCCAACTCCATCACGGTGGACCTGACGGGGTCCGTGGATGTCTCCACGTTGCGCCAGGTGAGTGTGAGGGGTACGGTGACCGAGGGGACGATCATGATTTCCCGCATCAACCAATTCGAGAAACTCTACTTCGAGCCCAGCGGTCATGTGGTTTGCTTCCAATACAAGGATCGCCCGGGTGTTGTGGGGCATATTGGCGCCGCGCTGGCCGAGGCGTCCCTGAACATCGAGGATGTGAGGCATTCGCATCATCCCCAGACCGAGCAGTCCCTGGCAATTTTCAGGCTGAATGCCCCGGCTAACAAAGAGGTTGTCCGGAAGATTGCGGGTGATATCGGCGCGGTGATGGCCTTTAGCGCGACGCTATAAGTTCAGTCATTCCCCGCAGTCGTCGGGTTCGTTCTCGGGCATCAGCATGGCATTGCTGAACTCGAGTTGAAACTCGGGGTCAAGCGAGAGATCAACATGGCGAACTTTACCGATGAGTTCCGCCGCATAGCGCTTCTCATGGAGCGAAAGCAGGGCGCGCTTGGCGCCGAATGAGGCCGTATTTCCCACAAACCTGATTTTACTGCAGGGAATGGGTGGCAGCATTCCGATCCGCCTCGCATGATTGCGCCGGATAAAATTACCAAAGCCGCCCGCCAGAAGGATGACGCCCAGATCCGCTGGTTGTAGCCCCGCATTCTTCAAGAGGATGTTAATCCCTGCCCGTATGGCGGCATTCGCCAGCTGCAGTTCGCGGATATCGCGTTGATACAGAAGCAGCGGGGCGCCGGTCGCTGTTTCATGCGCCGATGCCAGGAGGAAATGAGTGCCGCCGTTATCCTCGACGAGTCGCTCCCGAAGCGCAGGTGGAAGAGCCGGTGGACACTCATCCGGCGGGAGTATGCGGCCCGTGAAATCCAGAATACCCACGCGCAGCATCTCGGCGGCGACATCGATCAGTCCGCTGCCGCAAATGCCGGACGGCTTGGTGTTGCCGATGACATTCAGGCGCACCTCCCCGTCAAAAATGACCTTCTCGATGGCGCCGCTGGTCGCGCGCATTCCGTTGGCAATCCGGGCGCCCTCGAAGGCCGGTCCGGCGGCCACCGAGGTGGCCAATAGCGTTCGGCCATGAGCCAGCACGATCTCCCCGTTGGTCCCGATATCCACCAGCAGGGAGGGCTCCGTGGCCCTGTCAAGCCGGGTGGCAAGGATGCCGGCGGTGGTGTCTCCGCCGACAAATCCGCCGATCTGGGGGAAGACATAAACTTTTGCCTGAGGCTGGATATGAAGCCGGAGGTCGGAGGCCTGTAATTCAAGCGCCTCCCGGAAGGCCGGCATAAACGGCAATTCGCCCAGTGCAGACGGGTTGATTCCGCAGAGGATTTGCTGCATGGTTGTGTTGCCGGCGAAAACGACTTCGTAGATGGCGTAAGGGGCAACCTTCGTTTTTCGCACCAGTTCATCAATAATCTTGTTAATCCCCTCCATGACGGCGGTGTGGAGTTGTGCCAATCCCGAGTCCTCTGTACGGCATTTTTGGATTCGGGAGACCACATCATCCCCAAAGGAAGTTTGCGGGTTTACACGGGCGGCAACCGCCACATCTTCACCTGTCACCAGATTGACGAGGGTTCCGACGAGGGTGGTGCTCCCGATATCGAACGCAATTCCATAACAGGATGCGGTGGTGTCGCCGGGCTCCACGGCGATCAACTCGTTATCCACTTGGACGGTGGTTACCTTGAATCCGGACGAGCGGAGTGCATCGGGCAGGGCTTGCAGGGCGGAAATACAGATGGGGCAGGATCCCATGGCGGATCTCAACCGCTCAAGATCCGAGCCCTCGTCATTTTGGGCAGGGGGCTGAAGTTGAATGAATTTCTTGACGACACGCGGGGTGATATCGATGTCTCCCCCGGCTGAGGCCGTGAGGATCTGCTGATGTGACTGGAACAGGGATGTCTCGGGAATTTCGATGGTCAGTGGGCCGGTCACCCGCGCCAGGCAGGAAAGGCGGAATCCCTCCTCAATGCGAGTTTCGCCGAGAATGGCAATTTCGGCAGGAGTGGGGGGGCATTTTCCATGCCTGACACGAATCAGGCATTTCCCGCACTTTCCTGCTCCGCCGCAAGGGGTGTGGATGATGAAGCCGGCCCGCGCGGCTGCCTCAAGGAGGATGGTTTCCGGCAAGGCATACACATTGCGACCCGAAGGTTCAAAAAGGACTTTTACTTCTTTCTGCGTCATGCGTACATCCATCTCTGTTTCGTGAGACGCTACACGAAAAGAGCAGGGATGGCAATTGGCAGATGGATCGTCGCGTCAGGCTGGCTGGGTTAAAGACGCAACGGCGCTCAGCAGCGCCTTGTCGGTGCAGTTCCGGATGATCATCCTGACATTGGGAAAGGAGATCAGGTTGTCATGGAGGCCGCTGTCGTCATACAGCACGATCGGTATATGCCGGGTTGGCTGATGGGCGCCGAGTTGGGTTGCCAAGTCAGGACCGTTATGTCTCGGAAGAATGTATTTGAGCAGAATGACTGATGGTTTCGAGATGGTGGCAGTTTCAAGAACCGTATTGCCGTCATGGCAGGTCTGTACGTCGTAACCATTCTGTGAAAATAACCGTGCGAGATGGTGCCGATCCTCGGCATCGTTTTCAACCAGCATCAGTTTGCAGGGTGTGGATAATGACGTTTTTTCAGCGGTCGCCGTAGGGCGATCCCTGAAGAGTGTCTTGATCTTCTGGATCAGGATTTCAGGATACGTCGTTTTAGGGAAAAACGCGGCTACCGACAGGTGGTCAAAGAAGGACTCCATGCCGTTTCGCCCGGTAAAGACCATAACCGGATATTTTATGTTGCCCGAATCATCGGAGATTTGTTTCAGGAACCCGAGCCCGCCCAATCCAGGCATACCGATATCGAGAATGATCAGCCCGGGGTGTGTCGTTTCGAGTTGGGCGAGAGCCGCCTCGCCGCTGGAGGCTCGGATCACCTTGTACCCTTCCAGTTCGAGGCGGTCGCCCAGCGTCATGATGATGGCCGGGTCATCATCAACCAGAAGAATTGTGTTCTGCGTTTCCATGGGAAAAGTCCGCCTATTTTGTTTTGACAAGGCTGATTAGACGACCTTCTGCCCAGAAGCGCAATAGGGAAAACCCTGATTGTCGCATCAGGGAAAACCCCGATGCCGTTCCTAAAAAAAACCTTGGGCTTGTCAGGTGGAAAAAGGCCCTCTATGATTCACCCGATGAATGCACGGCCTCCCTTGAATATAGCAATTTTGGGCTCCGGAAAGGGCAGCAATGCCCAGGCCCTGTTTGATGCCATTGCGGCGGGTCGGTTAAATGCCCGTATTGTCTGTGTTTTTTCGGATGTTGAAAACGCCTACATTCTTGAGCGGGCCCGGAACCAGGGGTGTGCGGCTGAATTTATCAGTGCGGCGCCCAGTAAAACCAAACTGGAAGGCGCGGGAGAGGGTCGCTACCTTGACGCGTTGCGCCGCGCCGGGGCCGAGGTTGTGGTCCTGGCGGGATTCATGCGGATCATCAAGGCGGGGATGCTGGCGGCCTTTCCGCACCGGATCATTAATCTTCATCCCGCGCTTCTGCCAGCCTTTCCGGGCATGGAGTCGTGGACCCAAGCTCTGGATTATGGCGCCAAAGTGGCGGGTTGCACGGTGCATTTTGTGGATGCCGGGACTGACACGGGGCCCATCATTCTCCAGAAAGTGGTGCCTGTAATGGAGGATGATACCGCCGTGTCGTTACACGCCCGGATCCAGGAACAGGAGCATATTGCCCTGCCGGAGGCGCTGGGCTTGCTTGCAGAAGGACGGATCCGGGTTGAGGGGCGGCGGGTTAGGATCGCTTGCCCCGCAAGATAATGATGGACGCTTTTCCCGTCTTCACCTAGTATCCACCCGCTTTTGCCCCGCCGATAAAGGGGCGATACGGATGAAAGGCCATGTTATGAAGAAGTTGATATTGGGGTTACCTAAAGGCAGTTTGCAGGACTCTACCTTTGCCATGTTTCAAAAAGCGGGATTCAAGATATCACTGGGGTCCCGTTCCTATCTTCCCAGTGTGGATGATCCTGAAATTGAGGGACGCCTGATCCGGGCACAGGAAATCAGCCGCTATGTTGAGCTGGGCGTGTTGGATGCCGGGATCACCGGGTTCGACTGGATCCAGGAAAATGGCTCCGACGTTCATGAGGTTGCCGACCTGATCTATGCCAAGCAGGGGATGCGTCCGGTGCGTTGGGTGCTGGCCGTGCATAACGATTCAAAGGTCCAGTCGGTCAAAGATCTTCAGGGTAAACGGATTGCCACTGAGGCGGTCGGGTTGACCAAACGGTATCTGGCCCAGCATGGGGTTGAGGCCGATGTTGAGTTCTCCTGGGGGGCGACGGAGGTCAAGGTTCCGGAACTGGTGGATGCCATTGTCGAGTTGACCGAGACCGGATCCTCGCTGCGCGCCAACAATCTGCGCATTGTGGATGTCGTACTGCAGTCCACCACCAAGTTTATTGTCAATAAGACGGCGTGGAAGGATGCCTTCAAGCGCGCGAAAGTCGAGCAGATCGCCATGCTTCTGCAAGGGGCGCTCGCCGCCGAATCGCGGGTTCTCCTGAAAATGAACGCCCCGGTGGGCAAAGTGGAGGCGGTTTCGAAGATTCTTCCGTCTTTACACGCCCCAACCATCAATCATCTGAGCACGGATGGCTGGGTGGCCATCGAATCCGTGGTGGAAGAAAAAGTGGTCAGAGAGATCATTCCGGAATTGAAACGCGCCGGCGCTGAGGGCATAATTGAATTGCCTTTAAATAAAGTGATCCGGTAAGAAGTAGTTGAGGCAGTTGTACAACGCAAAGGAGCAATACTGTGGGTTCTATCAAGAAAAAACGCCGGTCCAAAATGTCGAAGCATAAATACAAAAAACGCATGAAGGCCCTGCGGCACAAGAACAAGTAAGGCAGGGAATGGAACATGCGAGCATTCAATCGATGGCTCGCGCTGGCTCCACTCTTATTTATTGCCGGTTGCAGGTCGTTCCATCAAGCGCCTCCCCCGACCCATTCCGGATCAGCGCTTTCCTTGGCTGACGCCAATCTGGGCGAGGCGCTGGCTCATTACAGTCAGGCGCTTATTTCCGAGACGATCCTTGGCGAGGGGCAGTCCGCTCGAGTCCATTTAAGGCAGGCGGCTGAGCTCGATCCCTCCAATCTTGCTGTTCACCTTAAAGTGGCCATGGATTTTATCGGCCAGAAGGATTTTGACGGCGCCCTTTCAATCCTGAAGCCGCTGGCCTCCGCTGATCCGCCATCCTATGAGGTTCTTTTGCTCCTCGGCTCCGTGTATGAGGCGCAAGGAAATCCGGGCGAGGCCGCGCGAATTTTTCAGGCCGCCATTTGCGTGGCCCGCGATCGCCCTGAGGGGTATATCCGGCTTGCCACGCTGCATGTAATGGGGGGGAGTTTTCGTAAGGCGCTTGGGAGTGTGGAGTTCGGGTTGCGTTATGCGAAGGATCTGAACCCGCTGCTGAAGTTCAGCGAGAGTGTCGGGCGCATGGCCATGGCTGAAAATGATCTCGTTAACGCCATTCCTTTTTTTGAGTTGATTCTCTCTTTCAAGCCCGAGGCGGATGCGATTCGCGAGAGCCTTGCACACTGTTATGGGGGAATGGGCGAGGCGCGGAAAGCGCTTGCCCACGTCAAGGTGTTGCTGCAGAAGCATCCAGACAACACTCATCTGGCCTTCCAGCTGGGCGATCTGCATGAGTTGATGGGGGATAATGAGAAGGCGCTGGAGGCCTTCTCCCAAGCCGGCAAAGGCGCCTCAGCAGAACCATTGGCCGTGCTGAGGCAGGCGAATCTCGAGGAGCAGTCCGGTCGTGGCCGGGGGATCAAGACGTTGCAGGCGGCACTTTCCCGTTTTCCTGAAGACGTGAGACTGCGTGTCTTCCTGGCCTTGTTGTGCGTGCGGTTGGAGCGTTATCCGGAAGCCTTGACACAATTTGATGAAGTGGCCCGGCTTGTCGGGAAGGACATATCCCTCCTAAAACAGTTACAGCCTCTTTTCTACTTCTGGTACGGGAGCGCCTGTGAACGCGCCGGGCGCCTCGATGAGGGGGAACGGTATATCATGAAGTATCTCGCCGCCAATCCTGATGCGGCCGAGGCCTTGAATTATCTGGCCTACATGTGGGCGGAACAAGGCCGGAATCTTGAACAGGCTGAGAACTACATCCTCAAGGCCTTGAAGAACGAGCCGGATAATGGGGCCTATCTGGATACGTTGGGCTGGATCCAGTTCAAAAAAGGCGACCCTGCCACTGCCCTGAACACCCTGGGAAAGGCCTTGAAGGAGGAGGGGGATGATCCCGCCATTCTTGACCATATGGGAGATGTCTGTTCGGCCTTGCATAAGACCAGGCAGGCGGTGGGATGGTGGCGCCGGAGTTTGAAAAAAGAGCCGGATAATAAGGCGGTGCGCGGCAAACTCATCAAGGCGGGGGTGGATGCCCGCGACTTGCCTGCCCCGGCGGGAAAACCTGGCGCCGGTCATACGCATGGGACGCCACCCGGGCAATGAGAGGGCTTTCATGGTTGCCATACATCAATTAGTCGCCGGGTTCAGCCGGGGGGATGCCATCAGCAATGAGGCTATCGTGCTGCGTGCGCTATTCCGGGAATGGGGATTTGAGTCCAGGATTTATTGCGAACGCCGCAGAATTCTTCCCGAACTCCGGGCTGAGGCCATTGATCTCGACGACTTGCACCCGGTGTGCAAGCCGGAAGATATTGTGTTTCTGCATCTCTCCATCGGGTCGCGGGTCAATGAACTGTTTCGCGGTTTGCCCGGGAAAAAAGCGATTCTTTATCATAACATCACACCGCCCCAGTATTTCCAGAGGATACAGCCCTCCACGGCGGCGGATCTGGCGAGGGGTCGGACGCAGGCAGCCGGTTTGGCCGGCGCGGCCATGGTGAATCTGGCCGACAGCGCCTTTAATGCGGCGGAATTGGCGTCGTGGGGGTATCCGCCTGCGGCGGTGTTTCCGCTGATGCTGGATTTCGAGAAGTTGGGTGGCTCACCCGACCGTGCTGTCATGCGGCGCTTTGGCGATGGCAAGGTGAATATTCTGTTTGTGGGGCGGTGTGCGCCAAATAAAAAGATAGAGGATGTGATCACCGCGTTCGCCTATTTTCAGAAAGGGGTTGAACCCAACTCGCGCCTGATTCTGGCCGGGTCATTTGCCGGAACAGAGCGCTACCAAAGGCTTTTGGTTACGATGGTCCGGGATCTCAAGCTGGATAATGTGGTGTTCACGGGGTCGATTCCGCAAGCCCAGTTGAATGCCTGTTACCGGAGCGCCCACCTGTTCCTCTGCATGAGCGAGCATGAGGGGTTCTGTATTCCGCTGGTTGAGAGTTTGGTTCATCGTGTTCCGGTGCTGGCCTTTTCCGCCGCCGCCGTTCCGGAAACCCTGGGCGGGGCCGGCGTTCTATTTAACGGGAAGCAGTTTGAGGCCATTGCCGAAATGATGGGGCGGATAACCCGTGACCCGGCCTTGCGCGCCGTGCTCTTGGCGGGACAGGATAAGCGTGTTCTCCAACTCAAGGCGCGCAATCTGGGACAGGAACTCCGTGCCCATCTAGCCCCGTTACTGGGGAGCGCTTAAGAATCAGGGCATATGATTTCAGGCATAGGTATACGGAATCTGGTGACAGGATTGGCCCTGCTCGTGGCGGCCTTTGTCATCTATCTTCCCAGCGCCGATTTTGACTACATCTACTACGACGATATCCGGATCCTTGCGGAGCATCCCGAACTCTATAACGGCCACACCCTAAAGGACTCCGTTGCGGCGATTTTCACGCGGCTTCCCCGGGAAGAACCCCTGCTGCTGCGGGATCTTTCCTGGGCGGTCGACAGCCGAATTTTCGGATTCAACAATCCGCATGGTTTTCACTTCGTCAATATAGCCCTGCACGCGGGCGTCATCGCACTCTGTTTCCTGGCCTTGCTTCAGATGACGCGGCGTTATTTCGTGGCCTTGTTGACGTCGTTATGTTTCCTGTCTCTTGCGATACACGTGGATCCCGTGGCGTGGATCATGGGGCGGAAGGAGCTGCTGCTGGCGCTTTTTGGCTTCCTCGCCTTGATATTCCATAGTCGTGCCCTTGACGCCCAATCTCCCCGCTCGCGATATGGTTGGTACGGAGCCTCGCTACTCGCCCTGACGCTGGCACTGTTTTCGAAGATAAGCGCCTGTGTCTTTCCCGGCGCTCTCTTTTTGCTGGCCCTTTTCCAGCCGGCTCTGCGCGGCGAC
>Ga0194060_10000107_pt1 | contig 57985 bp, 52 predicted proteins | sample SepL225m_MetaG_FD_163427 | JGI IMG/M metagenome (GOLD analysis project Ga0194060, IMG submission 163427) | Anoxic zone freshwater microbial communities from boreal shield lake in IISD Experimental Lakes Area, Ontario, Canada - Sep2016-L222-5m | ecosystem: Environmental > Aquatic > Freshwater >... | reverse complement strand
ACCCGGACATTATGGACGATCGCGAAATGGTTCAGGATCTTGTGCTTGCTGCTGCAAATAATGCACTCGACGAATCTGCACGACTTGCGCAGGAGGAGATATCCAAAGTGACCGGCGGGATGATGAACCCTGCGGATATCCTCAAAAATCTGAAGATCGGTTAACAGGAGTCAATGCGGTATACCTCAGTGGCGCTTGATGCCCTTATTGATGAATTTTCAAAACTTCCCGGTGTTGGGCGAAAAACAGCCCAACGCCTCTCCATGTACATCCTCCACGAACCGAGGAGTGAGGCTGAAAAGCTTGCCAGTGCATTGCTGGAGGTCAAGGACAAGGTGATTCGCTGTTCAGTCTGTCAGAATATTACCGACATCGGCATCGATCCCTGCACGGTTTGTACCAGCAAGGCCCGTGATCGTACGGTTATCTGCGTGGTTGAATCACCCGTCGATATGTTTGCCTTTGAGAAAACCGGTTACTACAGGGGGCTGTATCATGTCCTGCATGGTGTCATCTCACCACTCGATGGAGTTGGTCCCGATGATATCAAGGTTCGTGAACTGCTTGTCAGGCTCTCTGACCCTGCATCCTCTGAAGTGAAAGAGATTGTGCTTGCCCTTAACCCGACCATTGAAGGCGAAACAACAGCTCTGTACCTCACAAAACTGATCAAACCCCTTGGTATTCATGTCACCAAAATAGCGCGGGGTATTCCTGTTGGGGCAGAGCTTGAATTTATAGACGAAGCAACTCTGTCGAGAGCGCTGGAAGGGCGCACGACAGTATAGAGGTAACATGAAAATTCCGTATTAATTTTCCGCAGTCATGATCTCAGAAAAAAAGTCAGTGTTGATCTTTGGTGGTGGCCTTGCCGGTCTTACCGCAGCGAAACGGTTGACAGACAAGGGGTTTCAAGTAAAGCTGCTTGAAAAGAGGGAGATCTTCGGCGGCAAGGTCTCCTCCTGGAAAGATGAAGAGGGTGACTGGATAGAATCGGGAACCCACTGTTTCTTTGGTGCCTATAGTGTACTCTACGACCTTATGAAGGAGATCAAGAGCGATCATGCGGTACTGTGGAAAGATCACCAGTTGACCTATACCCTGGCGGGAGGCGGCAACTTTACCTTCAAGACCTGGGAGCTTCCCAGTCCGCTGCACCTGCTGCCAGCCATTATAAAGAATGGTTACTTTACCTTTGGAGAGATGGCGGCCTTTGCAAAATCCCTTATTCCCCTTGCTCTGAAAAGAGACAAATACCCTCCAACCCAGGACCATCTTACCTTTGCAGAGTGGGCGACTGAGAAAAAGTTTGGAAAGCGGCTCATGGATACCATGTTCCGTCCCATGGCACTTGCTCTCAAGTTTATTCCACCTGAAGAGATATCTGCCAAGATTATCCTTGATGTAACAGAGACCTTTTATCGCATTCCTGATGCCTCCTGCATGGGTTTTCTGAAAGGTTCGCCCCAGGAGTATCTCCATCAGCCGCTTCTCGACTACTCTGCTTCACGAGGCGCAGTGTTCAAAAACAGGGTCGCCGTTGAAGAGCTGCTCTTTGATGGCACTGAGATAAAAGGGGTTCAGCTTCGCAATGGCGAAATTCTGACGGCGGACTATTACCTCTGTGCTCTGCCGATTCATAACCTGAACAGGGTACTGCCCGATAATCTGAAGCAGCACGATCCCTTTTTCGGGAGACTTCAGAATCTGGAAGCTGTTCCGGTGATCTCGGTTCAGCTCTGGTACGATAAAGAGATCACCTCTGCCGATAATGTTCTCTTCTCTCCGGATGGTGTGATACCGGTCTATGCCAATCTGGCCCGTACCACCCCTGACTATCAGAGACTCAGGGGTGAGCCCTTCAGTGGCAAAACCCGTTTTGAATTCTGTGTCGCTCCGGCAAAAAACCTTATGGTGCTTTCAAAAGAGGAGATTATCCGGCTTGTTGATATGAGCGTCCGAAATTGCTACCCTGAAAGCTCAAAAGGGGCGAAGATTCTGAAATCTACCCTTGTAAAAATTCCTCACTCGGTTTATGCGCCGCTGCCAGGAATGGAGCAATACCGTCCCTCCCAGAAAACGCCTGTTCGCAACCTCTTTCTTGCGGGCGGCTTTTCACAGCAGTTGTATTACGACTCTATGGGAGGAGCTGTGATGAGCGCCAATCTTGCAGTTGATGCTCTTGTGACTCAAGCTGGAAATAATTGAGAGAAACGAGAAAATGATGCAGGAAAGAGTCGGAAATTATTATTTTAGGCTCCAAACGCCCTTGTAGCTCAGTGGATAGAGTAGTAGTTTCCGAAACTAAAGGTCGGCAGTTCGAGTCTGCCCAAGGGCACAGAAAAGAGATATCGGGGTGTGGCTCAGTTGGTAGAGTGCTGCGTTCGGGACGCAGAGGTCGTGGGTTCGAATCCCGCCACCCCGACAGAAACAGATAACTATCTTGCTCCATATTGTCCACTAGCCCCTTATTATAAAGGGGTTTTTGCTTTTCTGGAATCACAATGACCTGCTCTATTGCATTTTCAATCAAAAAGCCCAATAAGAAAATCCTTATTCGTGTTTGTGTGTCGGAAATTCGCGCAATGGGCGTATCTTGACAAAGTGCATCGAATCGCGATTTCATTCAACGGAAGGGACATCTTGACGACAAAAACAAAACGGCAGCAGGTCACATTCAAGATCCCAAAAGAAACCAATGACCGCCTTGGGGCTCTTGCAATCGCGACCAGACGAACGAAAACTTTTGTTCTGGAGGAGGCCGTTTCAGCGTATCTGGACTATAACGAGTGGCAGATTCAAAGCATTCTGAGGGGGTTGGAAGATATGAAGGCAGGGCGAGTAACCCCTATCGAAGATGTTATTGCTGAACTGGAGGCAGAACTTGAAAATTGTCCTGACTAAAGATGCAAGGAATTCTCTTCGCGAGATAGAGGCTTATATCGGCCAGACCAGCAAAACAAACCATCATTACTCTTTTGAATAAGATCGCCAGACAGTTGCCCGAATACCCGGAGAGCGCAAAGCCCGGCAAAATAACCGATACAAGGGAACTCTACTTCTCAAAAGAGAGAGGTTTTTTGTAAGAGCTGGAGCGCACAACATAAATATTGCCGCGAAAGTGACATCGTCATATTTAGAAGCTACCTCGGTTAATTTGGATAGAAAAGGTAGCGGACTCTTGGCCGGTATAGCTTATGACACTCCGATTTCGAATAACCTCAGCTATCGTTCTTCTTATACGTATTATGACAAGGCAGGAGGAGTTAGCGGTGCTTCTGCTCACATCTTCACTGTTGGGATTATAGCAAAGTAACGGTAGTACAAAGAATTTAATAAACAATTTATGGGGCTAACGTTAAGTGAGCGGCACGCTTGTGTCATGCAGTCAGAAATTCGCAATATGTCGATTGAGTGCGTCAAGGTTAACGGGATCAATCTTGCTCAGGGCGTTTGCGACACCCCGGTTCCAGAGGCAGTTCTTCGGGGGGCAGTAGATGCGGTTGAGCAGGGGATGAACACCTACACCCACTATGCAGGCCTGCTTCAACTGCGTCAGGCAATTGCAGACAAGCAAAAAAGCTCTTCAGGGGTACTTTTCGATCCGGAGAGTGAGATTATTGTCAGTGCCGGAGCAACCGGAGCACTTTATTGTGCATTCCAGGCCTTGCTGAACCCGGGCGATGAGGTGATTGTTTTTGAGCCTTTTTATGGATACCATATCAGCACCTTGCAGGCGGCTGAGGCTGTTCCACTCTATCTTCCGTTGAGGCTGCCAGAGTGGTCGTTCAGCGAGCATGACCTTGAGCACCTTGTAACATCTCGTACCAGGGGGATTATTGTCAATACTCCTGCCAACCCCACCGGAAAAATTTTCTCGTCTGCCGAACTTGGGTGTATAGCCTCTTTTGCAGAGCGTTACGATCTCTTTGTCTTTACCGATGAAATTTACGAGCATTTTATCTATGGCGATCAAGTCCATCACTCTTTTGCAGCATTACCGGGGATGAAGGAGCGGACAATTACCATTTCAGGAGCATCCAAAACCTTCAGTGTGACTGGCTGGCGTATTGGTTATGCACTCTGCGATGCCCGGTGGGCGAGGGCGATCGGTTACTTCAATGATCTTGTCTATGTCTGTGCCCCAGCCCCGCTGCAGGCGGGAGTTGCCAGAGGAATGCGGGAACTCGGCAGCAGTTATTATCGCAGCCTTGCAGTGGACTACCAGGCAAAGCGTGACCGCTTCTGCGATGCCCTTGATCGAGCAGGGTTAGCACCGCATATCCCTGATGGAGCCTATTATGTGCTGGCAGATGTCTCTGCAATTCGTGGTATAACGGGTAAGGAGAGGGCAATGCACATTCTGCAGACAACAGGGGTGGCAAGTGTGCCTGGGGGAGCATTCTACCACGATAAAAGGGGAGAATCTCTCGTGCGTTTCTGTTTTGCGAAGGATGATGCCGTGCTCGATGAGGCGTGCCAGCGATTGCAGCTTCTCACTCGACAGGGTTGCTGACTCTCTCTCTCTGGTGTCGTTTTTGAGCAGGGTGCTTCAGTGTCGTTACTCTCCATCACATGATGGGGTAACAGAGTCTCGCCGTGGTCACTGCTGTGACCGGCTGATGTGTGAGTACCTTGGTCAATCAGGATGACTTCAAGGATAATAAAAGCTGAAACCGAAAGCTATAAGCCGAATTCTGTGGATTACCCGGCACAAACCGGGTAAAGCTGCAGCCATTTATCTCATGCGGCTTACCCGAAAACTCTCCTTGCGGAATTGAACGGGCCGCTCTTCTCCCTTGATAGGGAAAGCTCTCCTATTTAGCCTTGCTTCGGGGAGGTTTGCCAAGCACACTCCATTACTGCAGTGTCTGGTGGTCTCTTACACCGCCGTTTCACCCTTACTCCGGTTGCCCGAAGCGGTCTGTTTTCTGCTGCACTCTCTGTGATAACCGGCTTGCGCCGCCATCCCCGGGCTTGAGCCTTGCGGCTCTCGACCGGCACCCTGCCCTGTGAAGTTCGGACTTTCCTCTGCGCAACCTGACGGCTGCACGGCGACTGCACACTTGCGATTTCAGCTTTACAAAGAACGTTTATAAAAACAATTAACTTTCAGCCTCTTCAAAAAGCCGTTCATGAACAACAATACGCCCGCATGACTCGCAGAGGTAAAATCCCCCCTGTACAATCATGGTATGACGATTGGTTGGAACTCTTGTGTTGCAGCCAGAGCAGGCATTGCGGTTGAGTCTGACGACAGCATTGCGCAATGTGCCGCTTCTGAGGTGATCGTATTTGTCGAGCAGTCTCACAGCTTCTACGTTGATGTGAGACCGTTGTTTCTCTACCTTTTTTTTCAGGGAATCGACATCTCCTGCGGTTTCAATGACAATGCTCTCCAACTCCTCCTTTTTCTGAGTGACCTGTTTGCTCAGGTCTTCGAGTTGTTGATTGAGCACATCGTCCGGCATCATCTCCTCAGTTAATTCATCATAACGGTTTTCAATAATTAACTGCCGCCCCTTTTTCTGTATCTCCTGTGCCCGTTGTGTGGTGTGTACAATATCCTGAAGCTGTATCTCCGCCTGGGCTATCTCTTTTTCTTCGTATTCAATCTGTTTGGAGAGGGCATCGTACTCTTTGTTGTTGCGGGCGAGGGTCTGTTTTTCCTTGAAGTTCAGAATCTTGTTTTTACACTCGTGGATTGTTTCGTGCAGGCGAGAACGCTGTTTCAACTGGTCGTCAGCGACTTTCCTGCGAGATTCAATCTGGCGGGTTGTAAAGAGAAGATCTTCTTCAAGTGCCTCAATCTCCTCTGGCAGTCCTTTCTGAAGGCTGACGATGCTTTCTATCTGATTGTCAAGGTGCTGAAGCTTGACAAGAAGGTTAATCTTTGTATGATCCACTACTGCTGATGTTTTGGATTATTAAAGCATAAAAAAAGCACCTTCTCAAGAAAAGGTGCATACCGGTGTGTTGTATGTTATAAACCTGATCTGAGCTGATTCGACTGCCTTTCTCCTGTCAAACATCTCCAACTGCATATTCGCCTTTCAATTATGTTTGTGCCCGAAAGGAGACTCGAACTCCTACACCTTGCGGCGCGCGTCCCTGAAACGCGTGCGTCTACCAATTCCGCCATTCGGGCATACACTATGTCTGTACCAGATTCAAAAAAGTTACTTGATCTCCTTGTGCAGGGTATGCCGCTGCAGGTTCGAATTGTACTTTTTCAGGATAAGGCGCTCAGTGGTATTCTTTTTGTTCTTCGTTGTCGTGTATCTTGATACCGGCTTCCCCTCTTTCTTTGCCTCTGTACACTCAAGGGTGATAACGATTCTATTCTCTTTTCCTTTAGCCATGATAAACTTCGATCAGGTGTGTAAAATTGTAAACAGTCTTTAATATAAGTTCATTTATGTACTTTTGCAAGTTATGGTTTTTATCTTTCTCTCATAACAGGAGAAAAGCTATTTTTCGCTCTTCCAATAATAACCCTAAACAGGTAACACCACCGTGCTTGACAGTAACTATTTTCATTATTCCGGCAAAAAGCTCAACTGCGAAAACGTCAGTCTGGAAGAGCTTGGAAGCCGTTTCGGTACGCCACTCTATGTAACTTCCACAAAAAGCCTTGTTGACAGCTACCATGCTTTTGAGAGAGCGTTTGAGCAGTTACCCCATTTTACCTGCTACTCAGTCAAGGCTAACTTTACGCTCAGTGTTATCCGCACCTTTGCTGAGCTGGGGTGTGGGTGTGATGTTAATTCCGGGGGAGAGCTCTACCGTGCGCTGCGAGCTGGTGTCGTGCCTGAAAAAATTATTTTTGCCGGAGTTGGTAAAAAATCAGAAGAAATTGCGTACTCTCTTGAGAGTGGCGTGCTTATGCTGAAGGCTGAATCAATCTCTGAGCTTCAGATGATTCATCGGGTTGCCGGAGAGCTTGGTAAAATTGCACCTGTTGCCTTGAGAATAAATCCGAATGTGACTGCTGAAACCCATCCCTACATTACAACAGGGGACAGCAAGGAGAAATTCGGGATTGATGAGGCGGAGCTTCCGGCGGTCTTGACGCTTCTTGGTCAGTTGCCGAATCTTCGTCTTGTAGGTCTTGACATGCATATCGGGTCGCAGATTTTTGATCCGGAATATTATGTGGCGGCCACAGTGAAGCTTCTCGCTCTTTTCAATTTGTCGAAAACTATGGGCTTTGCCATTGAATTCCTTGATATCGGTGGCGGGTTTCCGGTGACCTACGATCCAGCCAAACCAGCGACACCGATTGAGCGGTTTGCCGAAAAGCTTGCGCCTATGCTTTTGGCGGCGGGTGTGAAGGTAATTTTTGAGCCGGGCCGCTATCTTGTCGCCAATGCTTCAGTGCTGTTGACCAGGGTGCTCTATAAAAAACGTAACCATGTCGGAAAGGAGTTTTTTGTTGTTGATGCAGGTATGACTGAGTTGATTCGGCCAGCACTCTATCAATCGCATCATGAGGTTCAGGCTGTGACCCGACATGGTGAAACCGTTGTTGCCGATGTCGTGGGGCCGATATGTGAGTCGAGTGACTTTTTTGCCCGTCAGCGGGAGATTGATGCGGTTGATGAGGGAGAGCTGCTTGCGGTGATGTCGTGCGGGGCGTATGCCTCTGTTATGAGCAGCAATTACAACGGCAGGCTTCGACCGGCTGAGGTTATGGTGCATGGAGCGGAGGCAACGCTTGTCCGCAGGCGTGAAACCCTTGAACAGCTCGTTCAGAATGAGCTGTTCTGACAGGCGCGGAGGTTAAGGGTGGAGGTTTCTGAAGATTCTGAGAGTTGCATCGGCCATATTCAGGGTGTAGAAGTGAATTCCCTTGATATGATGGTCGATCAGCTCCTGAACCTGAGCCGTTGCCCATTCGATACCGATTGACGCAACGTCAGTATCATTGTCAGCTTCAAGAACTTTTTTCAGCAGAGGAGCGGGAATTCGGGCACCAAGTGCCAGTTCTGACATTCGGATCATTCCCTTCCTGGTGCTGACGGGCATGATTCCTGCAATAATGGGCACCCCGATACCTGCGATGTGACAGCGCTCTACAAAGTCGAAATAGTCACGGTTGTCGAAAAAGAGCTGAGTGACGATATAGTCAGCACCGGCATCAACTTTCTCTTTCAGATACTCAATCTCTTTCAGTCGATTTGGCGTTTCAGGGTGTCCCTCCGGAAATCCTGCGACACCGACTCCAATGTCGGGGAAGTTGTTTTTAATGAAGCGGACAAGATCGATGGCATGAGGAAAATTTTTGGTGGCCTCCTGAATCGATTCTATCCCGGCAGGTTTGTCGCCTCTCAATGCAAGAACGTTGTTGATACCGTTCTTGCGGTAGTTCTCCAGAATCGTTCCTGTATCCCCAGTATCGGAGCAGATGCAGGTGAGGTGCGATACAACGGTCAGGCCGCTCTCCTGCTGGATTCTTGTGACCAGATCATGCGTCCTTGATCGGGTTGAGCCCCCTGCGCCGTAGGTCACGCTGACATAGGAGGGGTTGAGCGGCGAGAGTGCAGCGATGGTTTTAAAGAGCGTTTCCCACTCCTCATCTTTTTTGGGAGGAAAAAACTCAAAGCTGAAGAGAGGTTTTGTGGCAGAGTTCAAGAGTTCTTTGACAAGCATGCAGCAAGTGAAGGTTAGCTTTTTTGATATGAATAGAGACGGAATATACAAAAACAATGGTGTGCCTAACGTAAAAAATATAACGAGGCTGCGACTGGTCAGCCAATTTTCGATGGCACCCTTTCCGGCGGTACGGTTGCTTGTTGTGATTGTTTCAGGAATTCTTGCAGGGGTAAATATGACGTTTTGCCTTGAGACATGGTTACTCTTGTGCGCCGTTGCCCTTGTCGCTCTTCTGGCAGCTCTTCTCTATGAAAAGGTGAAGCACCGAAACTCTCCTTTTCCACTCTTTTTTGGAGCGGTCAGCTATACACTCTTTGTGCTTTTCAGTTTTGCTGCCTTCAGCAGCTATCGGCAAGACTATGCGCCTCGTGATGGGCTGACAGCTTTCTGCGGTAAAAACCTTCTTCTTTATGGATGTATTGACGGAAGACCAAATTTCTCGGAGTCAGGAGCTGGCTGGATTATGGAGGTTGAAGAGGTTTTTGAGAACGGCAGGACGGTGAAGCTGCATGACAGAGCGAAGGTCTTCATGCGCAATGGTGGAGTGGCGGGCACCAGGGTTCGCAATGGTGATATGGTGCGGGTGAAGGGGAAACTTGATCTTGTTCCCGAAGCTTCAAACCGAGGAGAGTTTGATCCACGCAAGGCTGCGCGTATGAAACAAATTTCAGTCCAGCTCTACTGTTCTGGCCCCTGGCAAGTGTTGCCTGATGGTACGTCGAGGCTCAATGCTTTTGAGCACTTCATTGTACAGCCCACTTATGATTACATCATGAAGAGCCTCGATGAACTTCTGCCGGAAGGTCAGGAGCGCAAGCTCTCATCCGGTGTGCTTACAGGCGAACGCGAGACGATGTCGGATGAGGTTTTTGAAGCGTTCAAAATGACAGGTACTGCCCATATCCTTGCCGTATCGGGGATGAACGTCGGTTTACTGGCACTGGTTATCCAAATTTTTCTTCAACGGATGAAAATTACCACTCCTGGACGATGGCTCTCCTTTGTGCTCTTTCTCTTTATTCTGATGGTCTATTGTTACGTGACCGGCAACTCGGCCTCTGTCAAGCGTGCTGCCTTTATGGCGATGGTGCTGATGGGCGGCGAGACTCTCGGCAGAAAAACCTGGCCAGTCAACTCACTCGCCCTTGCCGATATTCTGATTCTTCTTTTTGATCCTCTTGATCTGCTGAATCCGGGATTTTTGATGACCAATGGTGCCGTTCTGGCAATCTTCCTGATCTATCCTCTTTTTGTTCCATCAGGAAAACAGCGAGGGGGTTTTCTGCGGGTGATTATGACTCTCTTGCTCAGCAGCGTCATGATCACTCTCGCCGCCATTATAGGGGTGTCGCCGGTGATCGCCTACTATTTTGGCACCTTTTCGGTGATCAGCATTCTTGCAAACATTCCTGTTGTGCTTTTTTCCACGTTACTGATGTATGCTCTTGTGCCGATGCTGCTGGTGAATCTTCTCTCAAGTTATGTCGCCTCCTTTTTTGCAGCAAGCTCCTTTTTTCTTGCAGAGCTCACTCTTCAGTCAGCCCTCTGGTTCAGCCGAGTTCCCTTCGCCTCCATCACGATAAAACCTGATGCTACAGAGATCTGGCTTTACTACACCATGCTTGCCTGTACTCTCTTTTTTTTCTCTCGAAAAGCCTGGGGCAAGCTTGCGGTGACGTTGCTTCTTGGAGCAAACATACTCTTCTGGTACTCTTTTTTACTGCAACCTCAGTCGCACGTGCCCGGTGTGGTGACTGTGAATCTTGGAAAAAACCTTGCCACATTTTTCTCTTCAGGTACCGAAACCGTTCTGATTGATGCTGGAAAGGCACTCCGCGACCAGAAGCGTCTCGCGCGGCAAATGACCGAGTATGGTCTCGATGCACCGACAGCAGTGGTGCAGTTCTATACTCCCGATAGCATCATTGCGCAGATGCCTGCCCGTAAACACCTTTTTCAGGCAGAGAGTGCGCTCATCCTGCCATCAATGGTCGTGGTGCGGCCAGAAGAGAAGGTGATCAAAATCTGGAGCCGCAAGCGATCGATGATTATGGTTTCAGGGACAGGTCGTCTGAAGGAGGAGGAGCTCTACAAAGCCGATATCGCCATCCTGTGGATGTATCGTTTCGCCGACAAACAGAAAGCGCAGCTTGCTTCATGGATCGGCTATGCAAAGCCGAAGCACTGCATTCTTGTTCCTGGCTCGTTTCTCTCTCGTTCGCAACTTCTTGCTCTGCAACAATTTGCGGCACTGCATCCAGGGGTTGAAGTGCGCAGCAAGAGTCAGCAGATTGTGGTGAGGTAAGAGGATGACGGCATCGGTGTATGTTGTCATGGGTTGGTCTGCTCACTCTTCTGTCGTGTCGGTTTTCTATCATTCAACAACCCCGCCGCAGAGCTACGGTGTATGAACTCATGTTCAGAAATTTTTCTCGCAGCAAAGCTTCGATGAATACATGCTGTAGCAATTCCTGGTGATGCGTACCTCAATTGTGGTATTCCAAAAGTCATATTTATTGACGATTATCAAACACAGGCTGTTGGTTTTTTTGAACAGTAACAATTATCTTCTTATGGATATTGGTATTCCCAGAGAAATAAAGGTAAAAGAGAACAGGGTCTCCTGTACTCCTGCGGGCGTGCGTCACCTTGTCAGTGGCGGACACCGGGTAGTTGTTGAGTGCGGGGCTGGCGAGGGAAGCGGATTCAGTGATGAAAAGTACCTTCTGGCCGGGGCCATTATGGCACCTGTACCTGAAGAGGTATGGTTGAATGACCTCGTCGTAAAGGTAAAAGAGCCAATTGCACCGGAGTTTCAATGGTTACGGCAGGATCAAATTCTCTTTACTTTTCTTCATCTGGCAGGTGCGCCTGAGTTGACCAGAGCATTGCTTGATGCCAGAACAACCTCGATTGCCTATGAAACCATTGAGCATGGCGGACGTTTGCCGCTGCTTGCACCGATGAGTGAAATTGCAGGTAAAATGAGCATCATCATGGGCGGCTTTTATCTGGCAGCTCATCAGGGTGGCGAGGGGAGACTGCTGGGAGCACTTCCAGGGGTTTTACCCGGCAAGGTGCTGATTCTTGGCGGTGGTTCGGCAGGAACAAATGCGGCCAAAGCGGCAGCAGGTCTTGGCGCAGAGGTGACTGTCATGGAGATCAATCAGGACAGATTGCGTGAACTTGAAGTGCTGCTGCCCTCTCAGGTTCATACCCTGTATGCCAGTGAACAGAACCTTGAGGAGGCGCTTGCTGATGTTGATCTGATTGTCGGTGCCGTGCTGGTGACCGGGGCAACTGCTCCAAAACTTTTGACTCGCTCAATGTTACGGAAAATGAAGAGAGGAGCTGTTGTTGTCGATATTGCCATTGATCAGGGGGGCTGTTTTGAGACATCACGCCCTACAACGCACGACAATCCCGTTTATATTGAGGAGGGCATTCTCCATTATTGTGTAGCCAATATGCCCGGGGCCTATCCCAGAACCTCCACAGAGGCTCTTACTGGTGCCACGTTGCCTTACATTCGGCGGATTGCTGATCTTGGTCTTGACGGTGCCATGGTGATGGTGCCCGGACTTGCGAAAGGTCTCAATACCCTGAATGGCCAGGTGACTCACAAGGAGGTTGCCCTCTCCCTTGGATTGCCGTTTCATGATAACCCCTTCCTCTAATCTCACAGGGTGAACTTCTCATCATCCCTTCTTGCGTATATTTTCTGGAACCCCTTGATTTTATCACTTTTTACTCAAACCGATTCTATCAATCATGACTGAAGTCCTCTCTTTTTCGATTCTTCTCGCTCTTTTTGCTCTCCTTGCTTTTGTCGCGTATCGACTGGTGCGTGACGCTCCGCTGAAGGCTGAGCTCCAGCGACTGCGAAGTGTGGAGGAGGAGGCGCGATCCATTGCCATCCTGCTGGAGTCGAAAACGGGGGAGCTTGAGGAGCTGAAAATTCGTCAGGCCCGGCTTGAGGCAGATATCAGTAACGAGCAGCGAAATGCAGCAGAAAAATTGGCCTTGATGCAGGAGTCAGAGTCGCGATTGAAAGGGGAGTTTGAAAACCTCTCCAACAGGATTTTTGAAGAGCGGGGGAGGGCGCTGGGCCAGGAAAATCGGGAACGAATAGACTCTCTTCTTCAACCTTTGCGTGAGCAGCTTGAGGCATACCGCAAGAGAATCGAAGAGGTGCATGATACCGATACGGCGCTTTCGGGGCAGCTCATTGAAGAGGTGCGTCAATTGCAGAAGCTGAGCGGCAGGGTGAGCGACGAGGCAAATACCCTTGCACGGGCAATCAAGGGTGAGGCAAAAAAGCAGGGCGATTGGGGCGAGATGATTATTGAAAGAATTTTTGAGGCATCGGGGCTTGAAAAAGGGCGTGAATATAGTGCCCAGGAGAGTTTTCGGGAGGATGATGGTTTCCTGAAGCGCCCTGACTTTATGGTGATGTTGCCGGGTAACAAGACCGTGATTGTTGATTCCAAGGTGTCGCTGACCGCTTATGAACGCTTTTGCAGCCTTGATGAGGATGCTGACCGCCAGAGAGCCCTCAGGGAGCATGTGCAGTCGGTTCGTCGCCATATTGCAGGATTGCAGTCAAAGGAGTACAGCAGCATCGGAGGCAACAGCACCCTTGATTTTGTCATTCTTTGCATTCCCCTTGAGCCCGCATGGCAGGCGGTGATGCAGGCAGATCCCGATATCATGTATAATCTTGCCGGTAAAAATGTGGTGCTTTGCGGTCCGACGACACTGATGATCACCCTCAAGCTTATTGCCCAGATATGGCGGCGCGAAAACGAGAACCGCAATGCCGAGCTGATTGCCGAAAAAGCGGGAAAGATTTATGATCAGGTCGCCCTGATTGTCGAAACCATGATGGAGGCTCAAAAAAAGCTCTCTGGTGTGACCGATTCATTTGAACTCGCATTGAGGCGCATCAAGGAGGGAAGGGGCAACCTGGTCGGGCGGGTGGAGGAGATTCGCCGGCTTGGTGCCAAGGTGAGTCGCCTAATCCCGCCGGAGATTGCAGCTTTCGGGGCGACTGAAGATGATCACCCGGTCGCCGAGTAGCGCGAAGCGCGTATCGAGGCGCGGCGAGCCGTGTCGATTCGGCCTTCTGTATGCTCAGAGATCGTATGCCACGTATTCTGTTGTAGTGCTACCCATCTGAGGCTGGTAGTTCGCCGTTCGGCTCAGTACAATCACCCGGTCGCCGAGTAGCGCAAAGCGCGTATCGAGGCGCGGGCAGCTTATTAATTCCTGTTTGCACAGAGAAATATTTTTGTTTTTGTTACAACTGATACTATATTGATATCAATTAAGAAAAGCTATGAAAGTACTGACAAAAAAAACGGATTACGCAATAAGGGCTCTTTTGATGCTTGGAGCTAAAAAGGGGGCCTATGTTTCAGCAAAGGCGATTGCCAGTGAACAGGATATGCCCTACCAGTTTCTTCGGGGAGTGTTGCAGGAGATGATTCGTCACCACCTTATTGTGTCGAAAGAGGGGGTTCAGGGAGGTTTTATGCTGGCAAAAGATCCGGATGAGATTGGTGTCAGGCAGTTGATTGAAATTTTTCAGGGAAAGGTGCAGGTGTCGGAGTGCATGTTTCGCAGGCAGATTTGTGCCAATCGTTCACGCTGTGTCCTGCGTCACGAAATCATGAGGATTGAGCAAGTTGTTCATCATGAATTTGAACAGGTAACGATAGGCAAACTTCTTCGCAAGCTTCATGCTGGCGCGAACATGATGCCATCATTGAGGGACGGAGAAAAGCCTGATTCTCTAAAACTAAAAGAGGGGGTAGTTCTACAATGAAACGAGAGATTATTACCATAGATGAGAAGAGATGTACGGGCTGTGGAGATTGTATTCCTGGTTGTCCCGAGGGAGCATTACAGGTTATTGACGGCAAGGCCCGCTTGATCAGCGATCTTTTTTGTGACGGTCTTGGTGCCTGTCTTGGCCATTGCCCAACCGGAGCAATGCAGATTGAAACCCGTGAGGCTGAGCCCTACGATGAAAAGCGGGTGATGCACGAAAGTATTGTGCCTGCTGGTGCCAATGTTATTGCAGCTCATTTGCGTCATCTTGCTGATCATGGGCAGGATGACTTATTGCAGCAGGCGCAAGAGTACCTTGAGGCGCATGGTGTTGCCAATCCATTGCAACATGTTGCTGCCAAAAAAACTGTTGTCAACCATTCTCATGTAGCAGACCATCATCATGAAGGCGGGTGCCCCGGGAGCAGGATAATGGATTTCAGTGGCAAAAACAGTGAACCAGCCGCATTTTCCGCAGGGGCATCGAGTGCCCTTCGCCAGTGGCCGATTCAGCTTCATCTCGTTTCACCGCAGGCACCCTATTATAAGGGTTCAGATCTTTTGCTTGCCGCTGATTGCACCGCCTTTGCTGTCGGAGACTTTCATGGCTCCTTCATGCAGGGAAAAAGTTTGGCTATTGCCTGCCCGAAGCTTGATGCTGCTCTGGAGATTTATGTTGAGAAGCTTACAGCAATGATTGATTCGGGAGCTCTCAATACCATTACTGTTGCGATTATGGAGGTGCCCTGTTGTGGAGGATTGCTCTCGGTTGTTGCTGAGGCGCTTCGGAATACTCGACGCAAGGTTCCGGTGAAAAAAGTTGTTGTCAGCCTGCAAGGGGCGATTTTATCAGAAGAGTGGGTTTAGGACAATGGACAATGGACAATGGACAATGGACAATGGACAATGGACAATGGACAATGGACAATGGACAATGGACAATGGACAATGGACAATGGACAAAATCGGGAGTGGATATGATGAAAGATGCCATGGGGGGGTACAGGGGGACGGCCAGGGAGATAAGCAGGATTCTCGTTGATCATCCTGAGAATGCGGATGCCTGGTACAACAGGGGGAATGACAGGGCAAGTTGCGGCGATTTTGATGGGGCCGTCAGTGATTACAATGTGGCGTTGAGGCTTGGTCTTCGCTTTCGGGAAGCTGTTAATGCCTATGGCAATCGTGGTATGGCCAGAGTCGAAACAGGGGATCTTGATGGGGCTCTTGAAGATTTCAGTGAGATTATTGCCCGCAAGCCGAAGAACCTCTGGATGTTGCGTTCGGCATATCTCAACAGGGCTTTACAGAGAGAAAAAAAAGGTGACAGTGCAGGAGCTTTGGATGACAGAGGGTTGGCACTTCTGCTGTTGCCGAATACAAAAACAACAATATAATCATGGAGGATAGAACGATGGGAATGTCTTGTAACCAATGTCAGGAGAGCATTTATGGTACTGGATGCCGTGCGAGAGGGGTGTGTGGCAAGGATGAGTTGACTGCAAAACTGCAGGATGTGCTGGTCTATGCGACTGAGGGGGTTGCGCTTGTGGCTGAGCAACTGCCCGGAACAGTTTCAAGGAGCGTTGGCCAGCTTATCAGCGAGTCACTTTTTGTGACGGTTACCAACACCAACTTTGATGAAGATGCAATTGTTCTGCAAATATTGAAAACACTTGCCCTGCGCGATGAGTTGAAGAGCAAGCTTGTTGTCCAGCCCGCTCATGATGCAGCAGCGTGGAGTGGTAGCTCAAAAGAGGATTTTCTCGCGAAAGCACCCGCAGTCGCTCTTGACTGCCTCAGTGAAGATGAAGATATTCGATCTCTGAAAAGCCTCATACTTTTTGGCATCAAGGGACTGGCAGCCTATACCGATCATGCTGCTGTGCTTGGCTACCACGATGATGATATCGCTGCATTTTATGTCAAGGGGCTTGCTGCGTTGACCAAAGATCTTGCGGGTGATGAGTTGACGGCGCTCACGCTTGAGACAGGTGCTGTTGCGGTCAAGGCAATGGCGTTGCTCGATAAAGCGAACACAGAAACTTATGGCCATCCCGAGATCACCATAGTGAAAACCGGAGTCGGAACAAACCCTGGTATTCTGATTTCGGGACATGACCTGCGTGACCTGGAGGATCTGCTGAAGCAGACAGAGGGGAGTGGCGTTGATGTCTATACCCATTGCGAAATGCTGCCGGCGCACTACTATCCCGCCTTCAAGAAATACGCTCATTTTGCGGGTAATTATGGTGGTTCCTGGTGGTCACAGGACAAGGAGTTTGACTCATTCAATGGACCGATTCTGATGACGACCAACTGTATTGTGCCCGTTCGTGAAGCTTACCGTAACAGGATGTTTACCACAGGAATGGCGGGTTATCCAGGGCTGAAACATATTCCCGCCAGAGCAGAGGGTGGCCAGAAAGACTTTTCGATGCTCATTGAGCTTGCCAAAAGCTCTCCATCTCCAAAGGAGCTTGAAAATGGCCAGATTGTTGGTGGTTTTGCCCACAACCAGGTACTTGCGCTTGCCGACAAGGTGGTCGAAGCGGTCAAATCAGGCGCGGTCAAGCGGTTTATTGTGATGGCTGGCTGCGATGGACGGCATGCGTCACGTCGTTACTATACCGACGTTGCTGCGGCATTGCCGAACGATACCATTATTCTGACAGCAGGTTGTGCAAAATACCGCTACAACAAACTTGAGCTTGGCGATATCGGCGGTATTCCCCGTGTACTTGATGCCGGTCAGTGCAACGACTCCTACTCGCTTGCGGTTATTGCCCTGAAGCTGAAAGAGGTTTTTGCGCTTGAGGATATCAATGATCTGCCAATCTCTTTCGACATTGCCTGGTATGAACAGAAGGCGGTGACGGTGCTGCTTGCCTTGCTCTCCCTTGGAGTCAAAGGCATTCGCCTCGGGCCAACACTTCCAGAGTTTCTGACACCAAATGTAGCCGCAGTGCTGGTTGAGACGTTTGGTATCAAGCCGATTGGAACGGTTCATGCTGATATTGAAGCGATGATGGCTGGCGCATAATTTCAGTAGTGTACGACGACGTAAAAGAGGTTTTTTTTGATTTCGTTCATGACGAAAAGATAACTTTTCTCATTTCGCCACCAGAGAATCTGTCGCCACCACGCCGGTTTGGTTGGCACCAGAATAAACCTCTTTGACGATCCTTCAAACGCCCTGCTCCATGTCTGATGAAGACGGAGCAGGTGCGGGGGATCGCTTACGACAATAGCACTTTTCCATCCCTTTGTCTCCATTGTGTTTGATGTATTCACCGCCTCTTCCCAGGTTGTTCGGGACTTTGTATCAACCTTTATGGCCTCTCTTGGAACTCCAAGTTTTGTCATGCGGCGTTCACGCCAGTTGGGGTGAGCGGGACGATAAAATCGTTCGTCAATACCCGTCAGAATAATATGATTGGCATAACCCGCATTATAAAGTTCGGCACCTTTCACGACTCTGAGTCCATTATCTCCTCCCAGTACAATAATCACATCTGACTTAACTGGTATGTCGGCATATTGAGACACAAGAGTGCCAAGGCTTACAAAACAGAGAGCAATGGTGACCGTTACCCAAAAAAGAAAAATCAGTGAGCGTTGAAGCAAAAATTTCATACAGTGACAAGAGAGATTGAAAGCTGTGATGCGCCCGGTTTCGCTACCGGTTGGTGATTATAAATAATTTCTGGCAAGATTGAGGGGCAGAATCTACCATTCCTCTATGAAAATGTCACATTAATTTTGATTCATGGGCAATTTATGGGAGCTGTCAATGATCGTCCTTGATTACTTTTATTTTCCAAATCATACCTTGTAAAAAATACGATTGCTTTTACTTTTTTTTCTCTTTATATTTGATAAGCCAGATTTTAATCCCTGTGGTTTGAACGAAACAGCCGTTTGCTGCGAAAATTTACGAAGCTTGTGATGACAAAAAAACTCCGCTGCTCGCAGTGGTGAGGTTCATTTAACGTTTTTTTTCCATGCCTGTTATGAAAAACAAAGCAGAATATGAACGCTATTTTGGCAAGGCCATTCTTGAGAGTATTCCGGGTTTTTTTTCAATCTCTGATGCCGATGGGCGAATGGTATGCTGGAACGATACGTTTCGGGACAAGATTATCGGGAAACCGGAAAGCAAGATGCCTCAAACTGATGTGACGGAGATTTTTCATCCGGACGATAAAGTATTTGCGGTAGCATCAATGCGCAGTGTTTTGGAGCTTGGTCTTGAAAAAACCATTGAAGTGAGAGTATTTCTTCATGACGGGCCGAAATATCAGTGGTGGATGATTACTGCCCGGAGAGTATCGGTTCATGGTACACGGTTTCTTTTTGCTGTTGGTATTGACATCACTGAACGGAAGCGATTTGATGTGATTACGGCTTTTCGAACGTCTCTCCTCAAGATGGCAGAATACCATTCCATCGAAGAGTTACTGCAGGTGGCACTTGACGAAGCTGAACTCCAGACAGAGAGTTGTATAGGTTTTTGCCACTTTTTTGCTGATGATCACAGCAAGCGGTCAATACGAGTCTTGTCAACCAGAATGCAGAGCAAGAAGGATCAGTCGGATGAGCTCGTCAGTGAGTTTTTGTTCAATGATCCGGTTGTGTGTGCTGGTGTGGTTCGGGAAGGGAGTACTCGAAGTTACAGTGAGCAAGCAGCGTTTGCATCATTGGCGACGGCAGACCCGCAACGGACTCACGTTATTCCATTCATGCAAGGAGCTGCCGTTGCCGGGATTTTTTGTGTTGCAGCGAAGCCGTACGATTATGATGAAGAGGATACAATGATTGTTGCGGCAATCAGTCATATTGCAGGGGATATTGTTGCCAGAAAGTTTGCTGAACACTCTGAGCGTCAACTGCAGGAAGAGCTGTTGACTGCCCAGAAAATGCAATTGGTTGGCCAGCTTGCGGGGGGGATTTCTCATGACTTTTATAATATGCTGCGCGTGATTGTCGGGAATGTCGAGATGGCCATGAAAAGAACGGCTGCTGACGATGTATTGCTGAACAATTTACAGGCTATTCTTGAAGCCGCCAGATGCTCCGCAGGAGTAACGACCCAGCTTTTGGCGTTTTCACGCAACCAGACGATAATGCCAGTCGTGCTTGAGCTGAATCTGATTATTGAGCGAATGCTTGCTTTTCTGAGAAGGTTGATTGGCAAAAATATTTCTCTTGTCTGGATTCCTGAAAGCTACAGCACTGCTGTAAAGATTGACCCCTCACAAATTGAGTTGATTCTTGGCAATACCTGTCTCAATTCCCGTGATGCCATAACTGATTCTGGCAGAATAACCATTGAAACAAGCAGGACTCATATTGATCAAGCAGAGTGTCATGCAGGTCATCCCTGCAAGGAGCCTGGTGATTATATTACGCTTACTGTCAGTGATAATGGCTGCGGAATTGACAAAAAGCATTTCCCTCATATTTTCGAACCCTTTTTTACAACAAAGCCGGTTGGAAAAAATTCTGGTTTAGGGCTTTCATCAATCTATGGTATTGTTCAACAAAACCTTGCTTTTGTTGAATGCCAGAGTGAGAAAGGGAAGGGGACAACCTTTAAATTTTGGTTACCAAGACATTATGGTTATGCAGAACCGGAGGTATTTGAAGCTGAAGAGTCAATACATTCAAAAAATCAGAGCACAAAGACAATCCTTTTTGTCGTGGATGCACCTGATATTCTGAATATTTGCAAGCTGATACTTGAAAATCATGGATATGAAGTACTTTCGGCGGCTACGCATGGTGATGCCATCACTATCGCCAGGAACCATCATGGAAACATACACCTTCTTCTGACCGATGTGGTGTTGCCAGACAGAAGCGGTTGTGATCTTTCAGAAAAACTCGTCACAACAAGGCCAAACCTTAAAACCTTGTTTATGTCAGGTTACACCACTGATCCACTTCCACGGACGCAGGAACGTGATGCAAGCGTTGGCTTTCTTCGAAAACCCTTTTCGAGCCATACGCTTCTCGGTGCTGTCCAGAAGATCATCAGTCATGCGTTGTAAGCGTTCGGCTTTCTGCGCACAAAAAAAGCAGGCCGATTTACTCAGAAATCGGCCTGCTTTTTCAGTTCCGTGAATGGGCATTCCTCATTCTATGTCGAACTTGTTCTTGTTTCAATAAAACTTTCCGGAACTTTACTCCAGGCACCAGAGAGACGACAGGGTAATATTTGAACTTCTCTGTCAGAGAGATCAGATTTCTCAATTCAGAATCATCATCATCGTCAAGTCCCATCAAGATGGTTTAACGATCTCCATTGCCGCATCCTGTTGTGGTGGGGGAGTGGTGTGCAGTGATCCTGAGATATCAAGCAACCTTACAGCACCTGCAAATCGTTTTTCGTAATAGTTGTATTTCAGTTGATCTTCAGTGATTCCCTTGGTCAGTGAGGAGTGGATAAACGTGTCATTTCCGATAAAGATTCCTACATGATTGATGCGCTTGCTCTTTGAGTGAAAAAAGACAAGATCACCTGGTTGCAGCTCCTCCTTGCTTACTTTACTGCCCAAAGCAGACATCTCTCTTGATGAACGTGGAAGAGTCATATTAAATACTTTTTCATACATGAAGCGTACAAATCCGGAACAGTCAAAACCTGCAGGAGTCTGACCACCCGAGCGGTAGCGTGTTCCAAAATATTGGCTTACATTTTTGAAAAAGTCACGCATATGCATCAACGATGTATGGCTGGCAATTTCTGACACCGAGAAAGGGGGGATAGATTCCTGTGTCGTTGAGAGAACATTACAGAGCGATGGTGACGGCAGGGAGATTTGCAGGGCTGAGGCTGTAAGGCAAATAAATGTAATATGACTCAGCCGGAAAATTCTCTTCACAAAAAGAAGCACAGGATGATGCGAGTATGATAGTGTTTGAAAAAGCATGGGAATTCTTATGGGTTAAAAAGTTCACGGCATCTGCTTTCTCCGGTAATTTACTCCCGCAGTATAAGAACATATAAGGAAGTATCCCAATTTTACACGTTAAAAAATTCCTGATATTTTCTTCTGTTGGCAAGCTTTTTGCTTTTGCAATACCTATGGAGAGAGAACTTGATGTTTACATTTTTAAATAGGAAGAGTTTTTCCTAAATTGGGTGCTCAAAAAGTTGCCGTATTAATCCGGTTTGGCGGAGGGCTTTGATGAATTGGGGGTGTACTAAATAATTTGGGACATAGAATGAAATATCTGCTCTCTGTTGTTCTCTGCTGTTTTCTGATCCTTGCGGGCTGTTCAGGGAAAAATGGGGAAAATGGGGGGAAAAGAGAAGCAACGGTGTCGCTGAAACCAAACCAGAAGATTGGGCTTGTTTTCGACGTAGGCGGCCGTGGCGATAAATCTTTCAATGATTCAGCATATAATGGTCTGGATCTTGCCAGAAAAAAACACGGTATTGATTTCATCTCTTCAGAACCACAGGGAGAGGGAGCTGATCGTGAGTCGGCGTTGCGGCAGATGGCTGCCGATCCGGAGGTCTCTTTGATCATAGGGGTTGGTCTGCTTTTCAGTGACGATATTACACGAATTGCTGCCGAATTTCCCGATAAGAAATTTGCCTGCATTGACTATGTTGGGCAGCCGAATCTCCCTGTTCCATCAAATCTCAAGGGAATAGCGTTTGAAGAAAAAAAAGGTTCCTATTTGGCTGGTGCACTTGCCGCTCTGGTTACAAAGACAAAAATGGTTGGTTTTATCGGTGGAATGGAGTCTGGCGTGATCAAGAAGTTTGAGACGGGCTTTATCAGGGGTGTCCACTCAATTAATCCTCATATCAAAGTTATTTCGGGTTATATTGGCATGACGGGCAGTGCTTTTGCCAATCCTGCGAAGGGTAAAGAGCTTGCGCTTGGTCAGTATGGGCGCGGAGTTGATATTATTTACGAGGCAGCGGGGGCAAGTGGTCTCGGGGTTATTGAGGCTGCGCGCGAGCGTAAGGCACTCGTTATTTGTACCGATCGGGATCAGGAGCCGGATGCCCCGGGTTTTGTCTTGTCAAGCATGATTAAAGCCGTTGACAGGGCTGTGCTGAAAACTGTGGAAGAGGTGCTTGATGGAAGTTTCAAGGGGGGGGGCGTGACGCGTTTTGGATTGGCTGATCGTTATACCGACTACGTGTATAACGAAAAAAACGCATCGCTTGTTGGTTCCAAAAACCATGAACTCCTTGAGAGCATCCGAAAAAAGATTGTTGCCGGGGAAATTGTTGTCGATGAGACCGCCGTTGGACAATAATGGTTGCGAGAGATGTCACCACTGGTGCTCTTGGATGGTTAGCGGAAAAAAAAGGCGCTTGTTAATTGATTGAGGTAGAATACTGGTGAATAAAAAAATTCTTGTAACTGGTGCGACCGGTTTTATTGGTTCGAGTCTTGTAAAAAAACTTGCTTCTGGTGACGATGAGATTTTTATTCTCGTCCGTAAAAATTCAGATTTAACCTCGCTTTCCGATATCCTTCCCAAGCTCCATCTTGTCTATGGGGACATTACCAATCGAGCCACTCTTGATTTGGCGCTTCAGGGTATTGATCTGGTCTATCATTCGGCTGGCCTTACCTACATGGGCGACAAAAAGAGCGCACTGCTTTACAAGATCAATGTTGATGGAACCCGTAATATTCTTGATGCATCTCTTGCCGCTGGTGTAAAGCGTTTTATTCATGTCAGTTCAATAACGGCGGTTGGTATAGCGTTTGACAAAAAACCGGTCGATGAATCGGTTCTGTGGAATTTTGAGACGATCAGTCTTGAATATGCAAGGACGAAACACCTTTCTGAAATTGAGGTGGCCGAAGCAATAAAAAAAGGGCTTGATTGCGTCATCGTTAATCCGGCCTTTGTCTTTGGTGCTGGCGATATCAATTTTAATGCCGGTCGTATTATCAAGGATATCTATAACAGAAGGCTTCCGTTTTACCCGCTTGGTGGTATTTGTGTGGTCGATGTTGAAATTGTTGCGGACGCAATCATGACCGCTATGGAGAAAGGCAAGACCGGTGAACGCTATATTCTCGGCGGTGAAAATGTCTCCTATAAACAGCTTGCCGATACCATTTCACGGATTACCGGTGCCCCCAAGGTTCATTTTCCCCTTCCCTTCTGGGGTGCCAAAATACTGAAATCCGGACTTGATCTCTACAAGAATAAAAACCGGATCTCCAAGCTTTTCAATATGTCAATGTTCAGAGTTGCCTCGCATTTTCTCTATTTTGACTCGGCCAAGGCAACCCGTGAGCTCAACTTGCGATACGAGACTCATGAACATAGTATCCGTCGGGCATACGAGTGGTATCGTGACAAGAATATGCTTCGTTGAGAGGAGTATTTTTGAGGGAGCCAGGCTGACTGGCGCGTCACATTTTTTGGCAGAAGATCATCATTCGGGGTGACTCTTCCTCTTCAAAGGTATCGCCATGATAGTTGCCGGAGATACTTTGGACGGTCAATCCCGATTGCTGAAGCATACCACATATTTCATCCTTACTGTACAGTCGTACGGATTCCGTGAAGTTCAGTGGTTTCCCTTGTGGGGGAACAATGCTGATGCTTTTGGTTATTCTGTCGTTCTTTATCGCACGATCTTCAATGATGGCAAGCACTCCGGCTGTACGGGAGGAGTGGGCAACCAGATTTCGGATAAGGTACGATGGATTGATAAGATCCAGGACGTACCACCCCCCATGGTGCAAAGCATGGTGTACCCTTTGCAGCACAAGCTGATCATCCTCCTGACCATCGAAATAGCCGAAACTTGTAAAGAGCTGGACGATAAGATCATAGATGAGATTATCCTGAATCTTTCGCATGTCACAACAGGTGAGTTTCAGCAAAAGATTTATTTTCAGCGCAGCTTTTCTCGCCTCTTCCAGCAAAAATGGGGAGAGGTCGTTTCCTGTTACCTGGCAGCCAAGTCTGGCAAGTTCAAGGGCGTGGCGCCCTGCTCCACAGGCAATATCAAGCACGGTGAGTGAGGCTGGACTTTTATGGCACAGTCCCGACTGCGAAAGAATGGTGTCGATGCAGTGCAGAGCCTCTTCTTGATCCCGATGGCTATACACCTCAAGGTAAAGAGGGTGGTTGAACCACTCAACAAACCAGTTTGAGGGAGGCTCTCCTTTTGAAGAATCATAATGATCTGCCATTTGCGAGCCTGAAAGCTAAAAGAGGTGAATCAATGCGGGGAGAAATTCAGGGCATCCAGTGATGCCCTGAGGAGGTATCCTTTCTGCCTATTTTGTGTAGTCGGTGATCGCTTTTGCAAGAATATTCTGCTCATTCTCACCGTTGGGAATCCGCACATTTTTTTCAATGAACTTCCATGCGTTTGTTTTTTCTGATTTCACAGAAAAAATCAGCTTGGCGCACTTGAAATCACTGGTGCCTGATTTTTTGCCTTTATCTGCAAACGTTTGTTTCTTTGCCATGACTCTTGAGGTAAATTCTTTAGGTTAAAGCCGAACGGCTTTTTTGTTACTCTTCTTTCAAAAAAGAGAAGTTAATGTAATAAAAATAAAACCGATAATCAAGCCCCCTCCCGATCTGACAGATATCGTCAGGCAGCTAAAGCTTTTCCGGGTCAACGAGTTTGCCTTTATGAAAGATCCCGCGTGCTTTTCCTTTCAGCGAACGATGAAGAAACGGGGTATTTGCTGATTTTGATTGCAGGGCATCAGGTGAAACACTCCATCGAAAATCAGTGTCTATGATTGAAAAATTTGCCTCTTCACCTTCAGCAAAAAGAATTGGTTTCAGCTTCATGATTCTTCTCGGATTGGTCGAAAGAAGTTCGATGGCCCGATTCATGGAGATCACCTTTTTATCGACCAACTCGGTGATGGTAAGGCCCACGGAGGTTTCAAGGCCAATAATGCCAAAAGCCACCTGATCGGGAGGGCACTCTTTTTCGTGGAGGGCATGAGGTGCATGGTCAGTGGCAATCGCGTCGATCGTGCCGTCAGCAAGGGCTTCAAGGAGGGCCTCACGGTTTTCCCTTGAGGAGAGAGGCGGTTTCATGATATAGTTCCCTCGCTTTTCAGCCAGAAAAAGCTCTTCATCACAAAGGGTAAAGTGGTGGGGTGTCACTTCGCAGGTGACCTGCAACCCCTCCCGTTTTGCCTGGCGGACAAGATCAAGTGCCGCTTTTGTGCTGATATGGGCAACATGGTATCGGGGCCTTCTCAGCGGATCGTGCAATTTGTGTTCTTCAAGATAGCGCATCAAGAGCAGATCGCGGCTGAGAGTTATCGCTTCCGAGATATCGGGAATACCTTTCAGCCCCAGTTTCGTGGAGAAGAGTCCTTCATTCATGACACCTCCGATCGTGAGTGATCGCTCTTCACAGTGCTGAATAATAAGAAGGTCAAAGTTTGATGCATACTCAAAAGCCAGCCGCATGATCTGGCTGTTCTGGATGGCCGAGCCATCATCCGACACGGCCGTGACTCCGCAGGAGCTGAACTTGCCGAATGGCGCAAGGTGCTCTCCCTTGCTCTCAACGGTCATTGCTCCAATAACTTCAAGATCAACCGGCAGGGTCGCAGCGTGGTGGCGGATGTAGGCAACACCAAGTGGACTGTCAAGAACCGGCTTGGTGTTGGGCATGAGAGCAACAGCAGTAAAACCTCCAGCCGCTGCCGCTTTTGCCCCGCTTTCAAGGGTCTCCTTGTACTCCTGACCCGGCTCACGAAAATGGCAATGCATATCGAAAAGTCCAGGAGCAAGGAGCTGCCCCTGAAGATCAATAACCGTGTCATCAGGCGATGATTGAAAAGTCTCGTAACCGTACTTGACCGCTTCAATAATACCGTTGCAGCTCACTTTGAGTGAACCGGCAAGATCAAGCTTTTCCAGCGGATTCAGGAGGCGTGCCTGTTGAAAAATATAGCTCATGGCCTTGGTGCAATTTGGATGGTTGAAACAGTGTTAACCAGCAGTTCGACAGGGTCTCCAGGTGGTTCGCTCCAAAGATACAACAAATAATGAAGAAGCTTGTGCTGGAGACAAGAGTTCTGTGATCGCACAGTTATTGTCTACAAAAAGAGATAATTTTCAGAGAAGAGGCTGATAATGTGGCTTTTTTCGGGTAAATATGATGGCATGAAGAGAGAGAAGAAGTTCTCTTTTCTTATTTTAACGTTTGAGAGGTGAGAGGATAATGAGGATGAGGGTTTCTTTATGGATCGGGATGGGACTATCGCTCGGAAAAAGGCTGATTTGAGAGCAGTGATGATGGCCGGGAGGCTTTCAGTTCCCGACACTTTGCGCGGGGAGATGAACAGGGAAATTGCAGCTCATCTCCTTGCGTTGCCCGAGCTTCTCACGGCCCGGCATATTCATCTCTACCTCTCTTGGCGGGCTCTTGCAGAGGTTGATACTGAACCGGTTCTTGAGGCACTTGCAGTGATGAACAAAAGGCTTTCGGTTCCTTTTGTTCGAAGTGGCGATATCTGTTCCGCACGGTACCATCCGGGGGATGGTTTGAGGGTGACACCGTCGGGCTATCCTGAACCTGCAGTGTACGCTGAAGCTGATGAGTCAGATCTTGATCTTGTTGTGGTGCCGCTTCTCTCTTTTGATGCAAAAGGGTACCGCCTCGGATATGGTAAAGGGATGTATGACCGTTTTTTCTGTCGACTCTCACGTTCCGGTGTCACCCCGTTTCGCCTTGGAGTGTCGTATCTTCAGCAGCGGTGTGACGCGCTCCCTCTTGACCCCTGGGATGAACCCCTTGATGGCATTATTCATCAAGCTGGAATTATTCGATACACCTGAATTGTGTTGCCCGATATGAAGATTGACTCAGAACATAGCGATATCCGAACTCCTCTGCCAGATTTTTCTGACGCTTCGCTTTACATCAACAGAGAGCTAAGCTGGATCTCTTTCAATCAGAGAGTTCTTGAAGAGGCTCTCAGTCCTGTGGCGCATCCACTGCTGGAGCGGGTTAAATTTATCTCGATTTTTAGTTCGAATCTTGATGAATATTTCATGATTCGAGTGGCCGGTCTTGAAGAGCAGTATGAGGCTGGCATCCAGGAACGCACGATTGATGGTTACACGCCTGCCGCTCAGCTTGAAAAAATACGGGCCATGGTATTGCAACAGCTCAGCCAGCGAAATGAGTGCTTTTACAAGGTGCTGGTTCCAGCTATGCAGCGGGCAGGTATAGAGATTCTTCGGGTTGCCGAACTCTCCCCAACCCAGCAGCGCAGCCTTGCTCACTATTTTCGCAGGGAGATATTTCCCGTCCTTACTCCACTTGCCTTTGATACGGGCCATCCCTTTCCCTTTATGTCAAACCTCTCTCTGAATCTTGCTATTGAGCTGGAGGATGAGGAGTGCAATGCATTAAAATTTGCAAGGGTCAAGGTGCCCAGTATTTTTCCACGGCTACTACGGCTTAACGATATCAAGGGTTTTCAGAGCGATGACGGGATCATCAGGTTTATCTGGATTGAAGATCTTATTCAGAACAGCTTGTCGCATCTTTTTCCAAAGATGAAGATTCTACAGTCGCATCTTTTCAGATTGATTCGTGATGCAGATATCGAAATTGAGGAGGATGAGGCTGGAGATCTGCTCAAGACCATTGAGCAGGGGCTTCGTTCAAGCCGATACGGAAAGGTCGTCCGTCTTGACATCACTCCGGAAATGCCGTTATCGGTTCGAAAGCTGCTGATAAAAAATCTTGAAGTTGCCCAGAGAAATGTCTATGAAATCGATGGTGCACTTGGATTTGGTTGTCTGATTGAGCTTCTGAAGATTGAGCGGCCTGAGCTGAAAGATGACCCTTTTGTTCCTCGAAACCGTCTGGAAGAGGAGTTTGGGCAGGATATTTTCGGGGCGATACGTCTGAAAGACCGGCTTCTTTATCATCCTTATGACTCTTTTCAACCTGTTGTTGACTTTATTAACCAGGCCGCGCTTGATCCTGATGTGCTCTCAATCAAGCAGACACTGTACCGCGTTGGAAGTAATTCCCCGATTGTTGAGGCCTTGATGAAGGCGGCAGAGGAGGGGAAGCAGGTGGCGGTGCTGGTGGAGCTGAAGGCAAGGTTTGATGAAGAGAACAACATCGTCTGGGCCCGAGCGCTGGAGGATGTCGGGGTACACGTTGTTTACGGTCTGCCGAGACTCAAGACCCATGCAAAACTGACGCTTGTTGTGCGACGTGAACAGCAGAGACTGAAACGTTACCTCCATCTTGGAACCGGCAACTACAATCCGGCAACCGGAAAAATTTATACCGATTATAGTCTCTTTACCGTCAACGAGCAGCTTGCCAATGATGTTGCAGAGCTCTTCAATGCCTTGACCGGTTATTCAAAACACACGTCCTACAGAAAATTGCTGGTTTCACCCATCAACACACGGAAGCGGATCATTGAGATGATTGAACGGGAGATTGAGTGGTGTAAGAGTGGGAAAAAGGGGAGAATTATCATGAAGATGAATGCTCTGGTTGATGCCCAGACCATCCAGGCCCTTTACAGAGCCTCTTGCGGAGGGGTGAGGATTGATCTGATTATTCGCGGGATTTGCTGTCTGAATCCGGGACTTCCCGGGGTGAGTGAGCATATCAGGGTGATCAGCGTGATCGGACGTTTTCTGGAGCACAGCAGGGCATATTACTTTCATAACGGCGGGAAGGAGGAGCTCTATCTGGGCAGTGCCGACATCATGCCGAGAAATCTGGATGACCGGGTTGAAGCGCTTTTTCCTGTTTTCGACAAGAGTCTGATCAAGTCAGTTACCTCCGATCTTGAGTTGATTCTGAGTGATAACGTCAAAGCCTGGCAGATGAATACCGATGGCACCTCTACCTTGCTCCTTGATGATGCCGCTCCGTTCAACAGTCAGTTACATTTTCTTCTCAGCTCTTCCCAGAAAAAATCTTTGTCAAAATTTAATGTCAATGAATTATGAAAATTGGAGTTGGAAGCGATCATGCAGGTTTTGCCTTTAAACAAACAGTCCTTGCCTGGCTAGAGCGCAATAGGTATGAGATCAACGATTTTGGCCCCTATAATGAAGAGTCGGTGGACTATCCCGATTATGCGCGCAAAGTAGCTTTTGCTGTTGCCGATGCCGAGTGTGACTCAGGGATTCTGCTCTGTGGCACAGGCATTGGTGTCTCCATTGCGGCCAATAAAGTCAAGGGGATTCGTGCAGCTCTTGCCTGCAATCCCGAATTTGCATCACTTGCCCGTCAGCACAACAATGCTAATATTCTCTGTATTCCAGCCCGCTTTACCGACGCGGTCACCATCGAACAGACTTTACAGAACTGGTTTTCGACCGATTTTGAAGGAGGACGGCACGAAAAAAGAGTTAACAAAATTGAGCCATGCTGTTAAATGAGTACGCTCTCCGAAGTATTGACACCACATCTCCGGTCTTTTCGAATGATGACCTGGTGGATGAAGTGCTTGCTCTCATGAAGGAGGAGGGGTTTGATTGTGCTCCTGTTCTGCAAGAGGGGAACCTCGTGGCTATGGTGACACTGCTTGATCTGCTGCCCGAACAGCACTCTAAAAAACGGCTGAAAGAGCTGAAGCTTGAGCGTGCAGAGAGCGTTGGCCTGCACGACCATCTCTTCGATATTATTGCGCGTATTGATGAATATCCCTACATCCTTCTTCCCGTATCAGAGGTGGATGGCCACTATCTCGGGGTTCTTGAGAAGGGTGCGCTTCTTGAACAAATTTCCGATGTTTTCCATCTTTGTGGCGACGGCGTAACCGTCGAGCTTGATGTTCCCTCCTCTGAGCTGAAGCTCTCCGAGGTTATTGCAACCATGGAAAAAAATGAGGCGACGGTCTTAAGCTGTGGTATCTATCCTGCTGCTCCGGAGGGAAGCGGCATGGTGGTCGGTTTAAGGCTTCAGACGCATGACCTTTTTCGTCTGGTGACAAATCTTGAGAAGTACGGCTATCTCCTTCGCTACACCTCGCCCTTTTTTGGGGAAAAAGAGGATGTGATGAGAGAGAAGGCGCTCGAAGTGATGCGCTTTATGGAGATGTAGGTGGTGAGAACGAAAACGATAAGGCTCTTATGAATACCGATTTCACAAACAGAGTTGCTGAACAGATTCAGCAGGCAGCCGCCAGGATTTTCCAGGAAATTATCGCATTGCGCCGCGATATTCACGCTCATCCCGAACTCTCCTATGAAGAGGTGAGGACGACGGCGCTGATTGCCGACTATCTGACTGCTCTTGGCATCATTCCTGAAAAGCCGTTGATGAAGACCGGGGTTGTCGCCCTCCTTAAAGGAACTCACCCCTCCAGTAAGGGCAAGGTTGTTGCATTGCGGGCGGATATTGATGCCTTGCCACTGAGCGAGGAGAACCAGCACAGCTTCTGTTCAGTGGAAGCGGGAAAAATGCACGCCTGTGGTCACGATATGCACACCGCAATGCTGCTTGGAGCGGCAAAAATCCTTTCAGGCATGAGGGCGCAGCTTGCAGGTGATCTGCTTTTTGTGTTTCAGCCAGCCGAAGAGAAGGCACCGGGGGGGGCAAAGCCTCTTCTTGATGCTGGTCTTTTCAACATGTTTAACCCTTCCGCAATTATTGGTCAACACTGTTTTTCCACCGTGGAGAGTGGAAAAGTGGCCCTCTGCAAAGGGAGTTTTATGGCGGCTGCCGATGAACTCTATGTGACGGTAACAGGGCAGGGAGGTCACGCCTCTGCGCCCCATAAAGCTGCCGATCCGGTGCTTGCCTCTGCGCATATCATCACTGCGGTGCAGCATCTTGTCAGCCGGGTTGCCCCTCCTCACGAGGCTGCGGTGCTCTCAATATCCTCCATCCATGGTGGTCATGCAACCAATGTGATTCCCCGTCAGGTCACCATGTCGGGCACCATGAGAACCATGAATGAAGAGGTTCGTTCGCTGCTTCACGGGCGTTTGCGCCAGACCGTTACGGGTATCGCAACAGCCTTCGGTGTTGAAGCGGAGCTGGAGATCAGAGAGGGGTATCCAGTCCTCTCTAACGATCCTGATTTTACCGAACGGGCGGCAACGATCTGTGTTGAGTATCTTGGTGAAGAGAATGTGCTCAGTTGTGAGCCCATCATGACGGCAGAAGATTTTTCTCATTACCTGCAGGTTTGTCCGGGTACCTTCTGGCAGATTGGAACGGGCATGGCCAAAGATGACAAAAGTAATACCCTCCACTCACCGACATTTAACCCCGATGAACGGGCACTTGAAACCGGTTGCGGGTTGCTTGCCTATTCAGCGATCCGTTTTCTTGAATCAGCATAACGTGGGTATCTGACTATTGAACAATAAAAAAGGCGCCCTGTGACGCCTTTTTTATTGAATTCATGAGAGAGAAATCATGCCTTTCCGTCTGAACCAAGAACGTTGATATTCTTGTGGACGTAGAGTTGTTTCAGGGAGTCGCGAGCCGGACCAAGATATTTTCTTGGATCAAACTCTTCAGGTTTTTCGTCAAACACTTTGCGGATGGCGGCGGTCATGGCAAGACGACCGTCGGAATCGATATTGATTTTGCAGACGGCAGATTTGGCTGCCAGACGAAGCTGATCTTCGCTGATACCGATAGCATCCTTCAGTTTTCCACCATGCTCATTGATGGTCTTGACAAGCTCCTGGGGAACGGAAGAGGAGCCATGCAGCACAATTGGAAATCCGGGAATACGTTTTTCAATCTCGGTAAGAATATCAAGACGAATTTTTGGATCTTCGCCTGGTTTGAACTTGAAGGCACCGTGGGAGGTACCAATGGAGATGGCAAGACTGTCGACACCGGTTTTTGCAACAAAGTCCTCAACCTCTTCCGGTTGGGTATAGGTGTGGTGGGCAGCAGAGACCTCATCTTCGATACCTGCCAGCACGCCGAGCTCACCCTCAACCGTCACATCAAACTGGTGGGCATACTCAACCACTCTCCTGGTCAGGGCAACATTCTCTTCAAAAGAGAGGTGAGAGCCATCAATCATGACGGAGGAGAATCCTGATTCAATACAATCCTTGCAGAGTTCAAAACTGTCGCCGTGATCCAGGTGAAGCACAATCGGCACCGGTGAGCCGAGTTCAGCCGCATAGGCGACAGCACCCTGGGCAAGGAAGCGAAGAAGAGTTTCGTTGGCATAGCTTCTGGCACCTTTTGAAACCTGGAGTATCACTGGTGATTTGGTCTCTGCGCAAGCCTGTATGATGGCCTGCATCTGCTCAAGATTATTGAAATTATAAGCAGGAATCGCATAGCCTCCTGTGACAGCTTTACTGAAAAGATCGCGGCTGTTCACCAGACCGAGTTCTTTATAACTGATTTTGTTCTTTTGCATTGAAAAGCTCTCCTTTTATTGTTATTATTAGCCCTGATTTGTAGAAAAACCAGCCGCTCGTCATACGATCAAATGTCAGACAATATAATATATTTGCTTTCTCATTCAAGAACAGCCTCCAATACAGCCATCAGCAGCTCCTATGTGTAGAAAAAGTCTCCTTCTTATTGTCGTATTGATGGGAAGCGCGGTTTCGGTTTTTGCTAAAAATACCGCAAAGTCTTCTCAGCCAGTGGTTGTTGTGATGCTTGTGCCAACTGCCGCCCAGGAGGAGGCTGCAAAATATATCAGCCAGTCGCTGCGGGAGAACCACTACAGAAAGATATCGGTGAACGACTCACTCTCCCAGCAGATTTTTAACCGTTATATTGATAATCTTGACGGCACCAAAAGCTATTTTGTGGCAAGTGAGGTTGAAAGTCTTCGCAGAATTTACGCAAACCGTCTGGACGACGAATTTCTTTCAGGAAAAACAACCTCTGGTTTTGCGATTTATAACTTCTTTCTGAAGAGGGCAAAAGAGAAGATGCGCTTTATGAAGGCCACGGCTGACACTGTCCATTTCAACTTTTCAGCCAATGAAGTTCTTGATATTGACCGCAAGTTGGACCCTTGGCCCGCTGACCGCCGTCTCCTTGCCGACTTATGGAGAAAAGAGCTGAAATATCAGTGGCTCAACCTGAAGTATTCTGGAGAACAGGGCAAAACCATCAGGGAGAGCCTTGGAAAAAGCTTTACCAACCGTTTGAATCTTCTCAATCGCCAGAAGCCGGATGATGCTTTTCAGGCCTACACCTATGCCCTGACGACATCATTTGATCCCCATACCAGTTACTTCTCCCCTGCCGAGTATGAGAACTTTCAGATCGACATGAGTCGTTCACTTGAGGGTATCGGGGCCAAGCTTCAGACTGAAGGTGAATATACCGTGGTGAATGAGATTATTCCCGGAGGCCCTGCCTCAAAAGGTAATGTGCTTAAAAAGGGTGATAAAATTATAGCTGTCGGCCAGGGGCGCACCGCAGAAATGGTGGATGTTTCAGGCTTGAGGATTAATGATGTGGTCAAGCTGATTCGAGGTAAAAAAGGTACCATTGTTCGCCTGAAAATCTATCCTGCAAGCCAGAGTGGCAGAGGCCCGGCAAAGATTGTGCAACTGCAGCGTGAAAAAATTGATCTTGAAGAGCAGGCGGCAAAGAAAAGTATTCTTCAGCAAAATGGCCAGAAGATAGGGGTCATCACCATTCCATCATTTTATCTCGATTTTGAGGCTCAGCAGCGGAATAGCGGCAATTATACCAGCACAACCCGTGATGTTACCCGGATTCTGAACGAACTGAATGCCGAACATGTTGATGGTGTTGTTATTGATCTGCGTGATAATGGTGGCGGTTCGCTTGAAGAGGCCGTCAATGTCACAGGTCTCTTTATTTCCGCAGGTCCGGTCGTACAGATCAGCAATTCAGCCGGTGGCAAAATGGTGCTGAGAGATGAAGATCGACAGGTGCTTTACAGTGGCCCCCTTGCGCTCCTTGTCAACCGTTACAGTGCCTCGGCATCTGAAATATTTGCGGCAGCAATCCAGGATTACGGTCGCGGGGTCATTATTGGAGAGAGGAGCTTCGGGAAAGGAACCGTTCAAAGCATCATCAAACTTTCAAGACCCTTCTCCTTTTTTACAAAACAGAAGGAGCTTGGCCAAATTAAACTGACGATTGCAAAGTTTTATCGGATATCGGGCGGAAGTACCCAGCATAAGGGTGTGATGCCGGATATTATCATGCCATCAATGATTGATACCTCCGCTGTTGGTGAAGATACCTATAGCAGCAGCCTCCCCTGGAGCACCATTTCTCGCTCATTTTATCGTCCGACAGGCGAGGTCACTGCCGAAGATATCACTCTGCTCCGTCAGAAACAGCAGGAACGGGCATCAAAAAACCGGCAATATCAATCCTATCTTTCGGATCTGAATACGCTTCACCAGATTCGCAAGCGAAAAAATGTTGTGCTTCAGGACTCCTCTTTTAAAGCTGAAATTGAGAGCATCAAAAAGATTGAGGGGCAGTGGGTGCAAGATCAGGACTCAACAAAAAATATTCACAAGGATCTTCTTCTCAACCAGTCGGCAGCAGTTGTTTCCGATCTGGTGGAACTCAAGGCAGTTCAGCGGCAGACAGTCACCCGGCTTGTGCCCTCTTTGAACTGAAAATAATAACAGCGGATAACCCCATGCGTAAAAAGATACTCTTTCTTAAAAAATATTTACAGGATCCTCAAAGTATCGGTTCAGTTCTACCCTCTTCTGAGTTTTTGGCCAAGGCAATGTTTACCTCAATCAAGGAGCTTGATCAGGTCAATATTATCGAGATTGGCGCTGGAACCGGCGCTATCACCAAGCATATTTCAAGCCTGAATCCTTTACTTGTGGAGATCGACAAGGAGTTCTGTACTCTTCTTCGACAGAATTACCCCAACCTGAAGACGATCAACGGCTGCGCTCTTGAGCAGTTGCAGAAAGTGGAGCAACGGTTCGGGCTGGTGCTCTCCATTCCTCTGATCAACAATCCCTTCAAGGCATCGTTTATTCCTCTTATTGAGTCACTCTATAACAGAGGTTTATTGCAGTGGTGTGTCATGTATACTTATGGCATCAACGATCCGCTTGGTGAGGTGAGTTTTCAGAGCAAGTCGCGCAAAAAGTTTGTGGTGAAAAATTTTCCACCAGCCTCCGTCTGGGTTTACTCTTGAGTGCCCGTCCAACAACTATGAGTAAAATTTTTTATGTGACCGGCGGGGCGCGAAGTGGCAAAAGCACCTTTGCCTTGCGCCTTGCAGCCCCTTACGAAAAGCGGGTTTTTCTCGCGACGGCTGAGCCATTTGATGATGAGATGGCTCTCCGTATCTTCAGGCATCAAGAGGAGCGTGAATCACAGTTTACAACCGTGGAGGAGCCACTCTATCTTGCTCGTGCCCTCTCGATACTTCCTGCAGATACCGATGTTGTGCTTCTCGACTGTTTGACGGTATGGACTGGAAACCTGATGCATTATGCCGAAGGGAGGGGGAAAGAGCAGATAGAGCAGCAGATAGAGCTTTTCTTTGGAGCACTCCTGCGTCCGCCCTGTGATATTATTCTTGTTTCCAACGAGGTTGGTATGGGGATTGTGCCTGAAAATGCGATGGCCAGAAGTTTTCGTGACAGGGCAGGATTGATCAATCAGCAAGCTGCTTCGATAGCTGCTGAGGCCTATCTGCTCTGCAGTGGTTTGCCTCTCAGGCTGAAGTAAAGCCGCGCAGGGATGTGTGGCCATTTTTTATAACTCTTCTTGATCGTTGAATGATGCAAGCAAAATTTGAGGATCTTCTGAGTCGGATTCAACCTGCAGATCGCGCCATAACAGCGGCGGTTCAGGCGCATCTTGATGACCTCACCAAACCCCGGGGGAGCCTTGGCCGGTTGGAGGAGATCGCCCTGAAATACGTTTTGGCAACCGGATCGTTACAACCGGTGCTTTCCAAAAAGAAGATATGCTGTTTTGCTGCTGACCATGGAGTGTCGGCTGAGGGCGTTTCGGCATTCCCCGCCGAGGTGACACCCCAGATGGTCTATAACATGCTCAGTGGTGGAGCAGCCATCAATGTGCTGACGCGTCATGCGGGAGTCGATCTTGATGTTGTCGATATGGGGGTGAACCACCAGTTTGGAGATCTGCCTGGGCTTGTCAGAAGAAAGGTACGTTCGGGCAGCAGTAATCTGGCTGTTGGTCCTGCCATGAGTGAGGAGGAGACGCTGCAGGCTATGCTCGTCGGTGCAGACCTTGCCATTGGTGCCGCTTCGGCAGGATATCATCTGCTCGGCACTGGTGAGATGGGGATTGCCAATACAACGCCAGCCACAGCCCTCTATGCCGTGCTGCTCAAGATACCGGTTGAGCAGATTACCGGACGGGGTACCGGCATTGATGATGAACAACTCCGGCATAAAATTTCGGTGATCAAAAGAGCGGTTGAGGTGAATGCCGAGCGCTGCACCACACCCTTTGGTACCCTTGCTGCCCTTGGGGGCTACGAAATTGCCGCTATCACGGGCTTTATTCTTGGTGCAGCCTCCTGCAAAATTCCGGTTGTCGTTGATGGATTTATCTCTTCTGCCGGAGCTGTTGCTGCGCTTGGGCTCTGCCCTGAAGTGGATGACTATCTTTTTTTCAGCCATCTCTCCAACGAACAGGGGCACAGGGCAGTTATCGAGAGAATCGGCGCCCGCCCAATTCTTGATCTTGATCTTCGTCTCGGTGAGGGGACAGGAGCTGCGCTGGCCATGCAGCTTATTGAGGGGGCGGTGAAAATCTATAACGAGATGGCCACCTTCAGCGCGGCGAAGGTCAGTGAAAAAAGTGCGGAGTAAGAGACGATGCTGAGCGGGCTTGTCACAGCACTGAGAACTCTCACGGTGTTGACGGTACCGGGCAGAGAGGCGGAGAACTTCAGCAGCTCTCTCTTCTGGTTTCCGGTTGTTGGTTTGTTTCTGGGGCTGGTTCAGGCTTTTTTGGCCAGCCAGGCTCATCTTCTGGCGTGGAATGAACTTTCAGCAGCGCTTGTGGTACTGGCAGGCATGGTGTTGACCAGGGGGATGCATGTTGATGGCTTTGCCGATATGGCCGATGGATTCTGGGGAGGCAAGAGTAAAGAGAGTGCGTTGAGAATTATGAAGGATCCCAATGTCGGCTCTTTTGGTGCTCTTGCGCTTGGCGCTCTTCTGCTGCTCAAATGGATTGCCATGCTCAAACTGCTCGAGCAGGGGGCATTTTCAACTCTTGTTGCCGGAGTGGTGCTGGCACGTCTTGTGCAGGTGCTGCTGGCCTCCTCCATGCCTTACGCCCGCAGTGAAGGTGGCACTGCTCAAGCTTTTGTGAGTGGGGCCGGAGTTCCCCATACGGTTGTGGCATCCACCTTGACGCTCTGTATACTCAGGCCACTTTTTTTTCAGGAGAGTAGTGCTCTTTTTGTGGTCATACCTGCGGCGCTTGTTGCGGGTTTGATGATTGCGCTGCTCAGCTACCGGAAAATAGGGGGGGTAACGGGCGATGTGCTTGGTGCCGCAAGTGAAATGGCTGAGCTGTTTGTCTGGATTGCAGGTGCTATCTCCACAGGCAGTCAGTCACAATTCTCAATTTGAACAGTCGTTCTCTCCGGCAGGATCACCGCTGTCAGTTTTCCCATCTTCGGGCTCTCCTTGTAGACACAGCCGGTATCAATAGCAATCAGTTTGTCGAGCAAAACCGGTTCGGTTACAGCCGTGTGCGCACAGACAACCGTTTTTTTCCAGTTGTAATTGTTGCTGTCACGAAAAGATTGGCGCATGTGTACCTGTTGCCAGCAGAACTCCTCAGGCTTGTAATAGCGCAGGTTGTCTTGTATCGAAAGTTCAGGGTCAAGTCCTCCGTGGGTGAAGAGATAGCTCTCTGTTTCAAGAAAAAATTTTGCATTGCGGAAAAAAGCAAGATGCTCTTGCGCTATATTGCGGCCATCAGTGCTGTTGTACGATTTCAGAGTGGCAAGACCGCCACAGAGAACCCAGTTGTTAACATCACGGTTATCAAGGTAATTGAGGTACATCAACTCATGGTTGCCCATAATATAATGGCAGGAGTATTGGACGCTGAGCCCAATGACGTACTCGACAACCTCTTTGGAACGGGGACCCCGATCAATCAGGTCACCTAAAAAGACGATCTGCTCACCGGGTTCAATGTTGAGCTTTTCGATCAGTTTTTTCAGCGAAAAGAGGCATCCATGGATATCTCCGATTGCGATGATACGCCGGTTTTCCGATAAATCTGCTTGCATGCCAGCCGTTCAGGGCTAAATTAAAGGTAACTGGTACCACAACAATCTATTATAATAATTTAGTTGTAAATTTCAAGCCATTGCGAAGAGATATCATAATAATTGGCGCAGGTGCTGCGGGCATGTCGGCTGCCATTGCCGTCCGCCAAAGTGCTCTGCGTTCTGGCAGAAGTTGCTCCATCACGTTGCTGGAACGAAATAGTTCGCCGGGATCAAAAATCAGGATATCAGGAGGTGGAAAATGTAATGTTACCCATCGGGGCACTCCGGCAGAACTGCTTGAAAAGGGTTTTTTACGGAGCAATGAACGGAGGTTTCTTCGTCATGCTCTGTATGGTTTTTCAAACACCCATCTTCTTGCTCTGCTCGGCTCACGAGGAGTGGAGTGTGCGGAGAGGCCGGATGGGAAGATTTTTCCAGCGAGTGGAGATGCTCTGTCGGTTGTTACTGCCTTTGATGGGCTGTTGCGCGAAGCTTCGGTGAGACAACATTTTTCCGGCAGAGTTCGGAGTGTTGAGCGAAAGGGGGCTGGTTTTTTTGTTGCAACGGAGGAGGCATCGTTCACGGGTGATGCTGTTATCCTCGCCACCGGAGGTCTCTCGTACTCCCGCACAGGCACCACTGGTGACGGGCTGACGATTGCACGTTCATTTGGCCACACCATCAATCGCTCTTCACCGGCTTTGGCACCGCTCTACACCATCAACTCTCCGCCATCCTCTCTTTCCGGTCTCTCTCTCCGTTCAGTCGTATTTATTGCCACAGGTGGGGGCAGCCCTCTCGAACGTCGGGGAGACCTTCTCTTTACCCATCGCGGTCTCAGTGGACCAGCGGCACTCTCGCTCTCACGGGATATTGCTGAGCTCTCGCGCCAGTTTCGCAGGGTGGCTCTCTTTGCCGATCTTTTTCCTGAACAGCGAGTGGAGGAGCTTGAGGCGCAACTGCTTCAGCAGGGGCGGAAAAATGGCTCACAGATGGTTCGCAAGTTTTTGCAGAGCTGCCCGATAGCACCTCACGGTGGCAGTTTTGCTCTGACGGATCATGGAACCATCCCTACAGCGCTTGTTCCATTGATCATGCAGCAATCAGCCCTTGAAAACGATCTCATCTGGAGCACCCTCGCCAGAGAGAAGAGGCGCTCACTGCTTGCCGTGCTTAAAGCCTTTCCGCTTGGAATGGTTCGTGAAGTGCCACTTGAGCAGGGTGAGGTCTCTGCCGGAGGGGTTGCGCTGAAAGAGGTAAACCCCAAAACGATGGAGTCGAGGAAAGTGCCAAATCTTTTTCTTTGTGGCGAACTTCTCGACTATGCCGGTGAAATTGGCGGCTTCAACCTGCAAGCTGCATTTTCTACCGGCTGGATGGCGGGAAGCAATGCGCTTTACCCTGCGCAAGAGTAGAGCGGCTCCTTGGTGATCATATCCATTTGTCTCACTTCAAACCGGCACTGCTCCAGGTCAAAGGAGAGCCTCGGGTTGTCATGGAACATGATCTTGCTCTTTTCAAAACGAACTTTCATCGGTACACTCACCTTGCGTTCGTCACCGCAGACATTGTTCTTTACCCCGGGGTGAAACAGCTCGCTGAGCTCTTCTGATAAAAAGACCTCTACGGCATGGTCAACCGTGCTGAGTGCCTCAATAGCTCCATCTTCCGAGAGCTGAACCGAGTTGATGTCGCCATGGATGCCGTTTGGCTCATTGTCGTACGATGTTATCATGCCGATGGGGGTGGCAATCTCAATCTTTTTCAGGGGTTCAAATGATCTGATAGCGCCAGACTCATAAAAGGCCACCCCTTTGCGTACGGTTATCTCTCCGAGAGGGGTCTGGATGGTAATGTTCTGTCCGGGCCAGAGAGTGATGCTTTTCAGGGCGCCGCTTTCATAAAATTGCAGACCAATCATCCTGGCAGAGAGCGGGCCGAGCGGTGAGTTGATGGTAATGTCGCTGGCCAGGGCAAACTCATTTTTCCACCCCCAGAAGCCACTCAGTTTGCCATCAAGGGGAAATATCCGTTTGAGAGAGCCATTTTTATGGAAAGTGACCAGTTCGGCAGGGATTGAGCCGACAGGCGTTTCAAGAATGGTTTGCGACTGCAGGGCAATGGACTTCAGGGAGCCATCCTTGTAGAAATAGATTGGCTTGACGCTGCGTCTTCCCATATCTTCCGCCTCGTATTGAGGCACAAGGGTGCCATAAGGGGTGGTCAGCGTATTGGGCTGTGTAACAAGACAGCCATCCATTTTGCCATTTGAAAAAAGAGAGCGGAACTCTACACCCGAGAGTTCTCCGTAGAGCGTGCTTGTGGTGGTCATGATCATCAGTGTTACAATGTTAAGGGAAATCATCCAATTCCTTTACTTATAACATGCAACAACCATGCCAAACACAAATTTATTAGCTAACGATAGAGTCTGCTGTTTATTATTGATGGCTGTACCTTTATTCCGGGTGGCAATATTCCTACATTTCTGTAGAAGTGAGAGGCGGTGCTACCTTTTTGTAACCAGTTTCAACGCTTTTTCTTTGATGCCTTGTCAGAGATGATCTTTTCGACGTTCGAGGAGACAGAGAGGCTGCGAAGGAGGTCGGCAAGATTTTGTTGAATGCTGAGGTTGAGTTCGACCGGTCGCCCATGCTGAAAGTCAGGATTGGTGCCATAAATGTGGATGCTCATCAACGATTTCCCGTCAGGTTCCATCGTGATGGAAGAGAGAAGCTGGGCGTACAGAAGATTGGAGAGCACGTCGTAGGTGATGCGCATGGCCGGGTTGGCCGCATCACGCTCCTCCTGTGAGGTGGCATAGATGATCTGCCCGCTCTGTTCGGATGTTATGTTGCCGTCCAGAATGGCAAACAGATTGTTTTTTATCTTTATCGGAATATTCCCCTTAATCGTGCCGGTGACATACATTTTTTTTGTTCCCTGCATGTCAAGCAGTTTCTGCAGTGGAATATGGTTGATTTCAACGATTGTCTCGCCCTCTTTTTTTACCATATCGTAGTCGATCTGTCGAAGAGCAATCGTGCCCCCAAGCAGGCCGGAGGAGAAATCAGAGAGTGATATCAGCGCAGGGTTGAGGTTGTTGTGCCAGAGCAACAACCTGCCTTTGAGAGAGTTGAGTGCCAGTTCTCCACCCGCATTTTTCTGATCAAGATGTTTGAGTTGAAAGTCTACCTCTGTTTTTCCATCACTTGAGCGGCTGAACTGCAGTTGTGGTCCACTAAAGGAGTAGCTGTTTTGGGGCTGCTCCTGATGGAGGATGCGTTCACCGGAAGTTTGCTGCTGAGCAGGCGGGGTAATGGTTATGCTCCCGCTGCCTCCTGACTGCAGGGAACCGTTCTGGATGGCGAAACGATTGCCTGCCAGAGTGAGAGGAATGGTGCCGCTTATTCCGCCCCTGAGTGAGCCTTTATAATCACCGAGCAGTTTCAGGCGGTCGAGCAGCTTGATGTCGTTCAGCTTGATGGTAAAAAAAGCACTTTTTGTTTGGGGATCGAAGGTGACAGGTGATGAGCTAATCTTCCCTCCAAAGAGCGTTGCAGAGAGGTCTCGCAGGGCAAGAGCGGAGAGCTGCTTCTCTTTACTGTTGAAGGTGACGGTGGCATTAAGGTTTTTCAGTAGCTCGTTTCCGCCCTTTATTGCCGCCATATCAACGGCGAAGAGAGGTTTTTTCTCCTTGTCACAGAAGGTGATCGTGGTGCCGCTTTCAGCAACAACCATGGCATTGCGGATGGTGATGGTTGAATCCTGAAACTCGATGGGGATTGACCCGCTGACACGACCTGTTGCAAAGGGAATGGTACTCTTCCCCTGGCTTAATCCAGGCAGAGCGTTCAGAGGAATTTTGGCAAGATCGAGGGTAAAGCTGGTACGCTTTGCCTTCAGGTTATAGTCGATACGCTCGGTTGAAGCCATCCATTGAAACAGTTCGACGGAGCAGCCACTGAGCGTCAGGGTGCAGGGGTCGAGAGGATCACGCTTTGAGCCGAAGAGTGCCCTGAAATTACCCATCGGCGCTGGCTGCCCGTCACTCGACAGCCTTGCAATATGCAGGGTGTCGAGTGGCTGCTGCCATTGTGTGGCTGCGCTGAGTCTGACGTTGTAGTTGATCCCCTCAAGCCGAAGTTTCTCGCGTGCAGCAACAGCTCCCTCCACCATGTATGTTGCCGAAAGAGGTTTGATCGAGATGTTGAATCCCTCTTTGACTCCAATGACGAGCGTTACATTTATACGTGCATCACGGTCGCCAAAAGTGAACTGGCGAGGCTCTGGAATGAGTGTCAGCGCATCAGCCTTCAAGGTGAGGAGAAGTTCGGAAAATCCTTGCGGCAGATTGGTCGAACGGTTGGTGAATCTCCAGGCGAGTTCTCCGTTGCTCAGAGAGAGGGTGTAGGTTGTTGCCGCTTCATTGCACTCATCAGGCGGTGTTGTTACGACCGCCTGTAATGACTGGAATCCAATCCCTGAAGTGGAGGGGAGAGCGATGCCTGACACCGTCACACGAAATGGCTTCCCGGCAAGCACCTGATCAATCAGGGATTGCGCGTACCAGGGGAAGGAGAGCCAAGCTGCTGCACAAAGAAGCACCAGGAAAAAAAGCCCGGCCATCAAGAAGCGCAGCAGCAATTTCAGCATCGGATGTTGTGTAAGAAATTACTCAGCCTTCTTTTTCCATGTTCCCTGTACCTGAATCCAGGTTCCAGCAGGAATTTTTGCAAAAATTTTCTGCGACGCAAGAGTGCCAACAGCCTCAAGCGAAAGATTGTTCTGTGCCGCGATTCTTGCATACTCCGCACGACGGGCATTATTGGTGCTGTTAATCAGATCTTTGGCTGCCGATGAGGCACCCGGAGGGGCGGCCAAAAGTCCATTATCAACCTCACCGGCAAGTCCACTGGAACGGGCAGTTTCAAGGTCAAGGGCAAAAGCGTGTGATCCCATACCCACAACCAGTATTGCCACGACTACTGCTTTGAACAGATTTTTTTGTAGTGCTTTCATTATAGTGTTCCTCCAGGTTAGAATATCCCTTTTTTGTTGTCAAGAAGAGTGTCGAGTTCACGGTCAACCCTGACCCTGATTTCGTGATCGATCTTGATGTTCATATTAATGACAATAGGTTTGTCAGAAGCCTCAATTTTCACCGTCGGGCTGCACCCCGCTATCAATACTCCGGCTGTAAGCAAAAGAAGCGTCATTGCGCTCATCACGGTTCGTCTGTTCATAAAGCAGTTGTTCAGTTGTTGATTGAATCACTGTCCGGTCAGTTAAAAATATCTCATCGAAACAGTTGTTTCGAGCTGTTTGGAATCAAGCGCAAAGGTGCATTCGTTATACTTTGGTGGCCCTCTTCTTGCCTTGGGGTTGTTTGAAACGCCAATCCCCTCTTTAGGGATGCCGATCAAAAAGGTGGTGTCCAGTTTTCCGTTGCTGTTTTCATCGTGCAGGACACTGATAGCATAGGTGCCGTAAGGAAGATTGGTGAAGCGCACCTCATCAGTTGTTCCTGTCACCTGTTTCAGAGTTTTGGCATAAACCGTTGAATAATCTCCAGGGAATCCTTTGCTGGAGTTGTAAAGTGAGACACCAAGCTGACCCACAATTTTTCTCAGACCAGTGATGTGGATAATGAGGTCGCCACTCTGCACCGTTGAGGCGGGTAACGGTGCAGGTACCTCTTCAGCATGCAGTGAAACGGTTCCTGCTAAAAAAATTGCCAGAAAAAGGGCCGGTAATATTTTCATGATGATTTTGGTATGTTCCTTTTCTTTTTTGAGGTTCAATATAACAAGATGCTGATGTTCTTGTACACCCTCTGTGATTAATTTTCTCTCTTCTGTGTTAAGTCGATATGCGCTGTAGAGAAGAGCAGGGGAAGAGATGATTGGTGGCCCATCGCGCTCGGCTTGCAAAAGCAGGATGAAAATCTCCGCAAGCAGCTTCGGTAAAAGCTTCTGTTGTGAGTAGTGCAACTCGCTTCTTTCAGGAAGTTCCCTGCTCTCCAGTTCCGTGAAGGGGCCGGAGCGGGGAGCCTGCATCTTTTACTCTATGGAGCTTACCTTGACCGAAACGCTCAGCCTCTCTTTGGCATTGCCTTTATAGGTTCCTCGTACTGGCGGCACGTCGTCGTAGTCGCGCCCTGATCCTATTTTGATGTAGCGTTCATCAACAAAGAGGGTCTTGTGAGTTGGGTCCATCCCGATCCATCCTCTCTCTTTGCCGCAATAGACCTCGCACCAGGCGTGGCTGGCTTCGTCACGTCCGTCAGGGGTGCTTCCTCCAAAGAGGTAGCCGCTGACATAGCGAGCCGGGATGTTGAGGTATCGGCAGGTAGCGAGCAGGATGTGGGCAAAATCCTGGCAGACTCCTCGTCCGAGAGCCATGACCACAGCACTGGTGCTGTGGACATCGGTCACTCCGGGTTCGTAGATGAAGGTGTCGTTGATGTGGCGGCAGATTGATTCGGCAAGCTGAAAGCTGTTCTTCTCTGTTCCAAAACGGGCGGCAAAGTCGCGGATTGCCTGGTCAAAATGGACGTAGCGGCTCTGGCACGAAAAGTCCATCAGATAGATATCCTCATCCTCCCCGGCCGCAGAGACACCCATGCTGGTTTCGACCACCGAGGTGGCGACGATTTTCACCCGCTTGTGGCTCTGCAGCAGGTTGAAGTGGTTGACATGGTTCCCGTAAAAATCGGTGTACTCAAAAAGGGTTGCCGGTGGATCGACCTCAAGCTTGAAGCTTGCACATCGCTGGGGAGCAGCGGGGTTGTTGTCGGGGTGGAGTCTTACCTCGGTCGCTGTTTCATAGATCGGATTATCATACTCAAACAGGGTTGCGTGCTCAACTTTCAAAATCATGCTCTTTGTTGTTTACATCTGTTTATTGCTGTTGCTGCTGCTGATGCTGTTGTGCCTGACTCCAGTAGGCCCGTCCACCGGCCACTCCGGTAAAGGGGAGTGCCTCTTCGATATCAACCGGCTCAATTTCCGGGGTGTGATAGGCAAAATAGGTAAGGTGTACCTGTTCCCCAACTTTTACCAGTCGCTGCTCCAGATCCTCAAGATAGTGGTGCAACCCTTTGGTGTAGATATCTTCAATGGCGGTATAGCTCAGCTCGGCCTCCAGTTTTCCGATAAGCCGGTCGGCGTTGTTGACATAGCGGTGGCGGGAGCTGCCCGAGATGCGCCAGAGTGCATCTTCAGCCGCACAGACCGAAAAGTTGATACTGCGCGGAAATGTGCGATCGAGAATGAGAAAGCGCAGGATGTTGTCGGGATCGATTTTTGAGAGATACACCTTTCGAAACGCCTCAAGTGCGCTGCAGCTTTTAAGCACGGCCATCCATTGAATAATATCTTCGGTTCCTTCAACAATCTCATCCTCGTTTTGTGCTTCGGAGAGCAGCATGTGATATTTTACATCAATCAGTCGGGCAATATTGTCGGTGCGTTCAAGATATTTGGCGATCTGAATAAAGTCCCACCCCTCGTTGTGAGAGAAGGTGTTGTCGGTAATGCCCTGGAAGAGGTGAGAGGCATTCTTGATCTCTTTATAGAAGCTGTAGGGGTCGTTATGCACCAATTGGGGCGTCACGCTCTGCAGATAGTGGTAAAGGTTGTTGACCTGCTCCCACATTTCGCTTGAGATGCTCTCAATAATGCTGCGTCCATTTTCCCTTGCCAGACTGACACATGAAGTGATGGAGTTCGGATTGTTTTTGTTGAACACCAGATAGTCGGTGACGGTACTGGCCGAGTACTCATCATAGAGACTGTTGAACCGCTCCTTGTCGCTGGTGACAAGAATCAGAGCGATCCAGTAGTTCGGGTTCTCAACGTGAATAATTTTGTTGAGGTCAAGCAGCAGGTTGAAATTGACATCGAGAAATCTTGCGGTATTCTCTGCCCGTTCAAAATAACGGCTCATCCAAAAGAGCGATTCGGCAACACGGCTTAACATGATGGTAACTTTTTTTGATTATTCATCGACAACCCAGGTGTCTTTACTCCCTCCACCCTGCGAGGAGTTGACCACCAGTGAACCCCGTTTCAGCGCTACTCTCGTCAGACCTCCGGGGACTATCGTGATAGTTTTGCCATAGAGCACGTAGGGCCGAAGGTCAATATGGCACCCCCAAAGTTCAGTGTCGTTGAAAAAGCTTGGGTGACGTGAGAGTGAAATGGTGGGCTGGGCAATGTAGTTGCGCGGGTTGGCCACAATCATCTCGGCAAACTTCTCCTGCTCCTCAATGGTTGACTCCGGCCCGATCAACATGCCGTAGCCGCCGGACTCATTTGCAGCTTTTACCACGAGTGAATCAAGGTTGGCAAGAATGTATTTCAGATCAGCAGGATTGCTCGCCAGCCAGGTTGGCACATTCTCAAGAATTGGCTCTTCGCCCAGATAGTATTTGATGATCTTCGGCACAAAGCTGTAGATAACCTTGTCGTCAGCAACACCGCATCCAATGGCGTTGGCCAGGGTGACATTTCCTTTGCGATAGGCGTTGACCAGCCCAGCCACGCCAAGCTTCGAGTCGGGGCGGAACACCAGCGGGTCGATATAGGCATCGTCAACGCGGCGATAGATAACATCGACCTGCTCAAGGCCTCGGGTAGTTCTGGTATAGACTTTGTTATTGTTCACCACAAGATCCTTGCCTTCGGTCAGCTCAACACCCATCTGGCGGGCAAGAAAGCTGTGCTCAAAGTATGCTGAATTGTAGATACCGGGGGTCAGCACCACCACATTGGGTTCTCGACGGGAGGATGGCCCGATCTCCTGCAGGGTGCGGAGCAGCTCCTGTGGATAATTTTCAATGGGGCGGATCTTGTATTTATCGAACAGCACCGGAAAGGCACGTTTCATTGCCTGCCGGTTTTGCAACATGTAAGAGACTCCGCTCGGAGTGCGCAGATTATCTTCGAGCACCAGATATTTGCCCTCCCTGTCACGGATAATATCGCTTCCCGTGACATGAATATAGATGCCAAGAGGGGGATTCACTCCAACAAATTCGCGACGGAAGTGCTGGCTTCCGAGAATCAGTTCGGCAGGAATTATCTTCTCCTTGAGAATTTTCTGACCATGGTAGATATCATTCAGAAATTCATTGAGCGCTGTAATCCGCTGTATGAGGCCTTTTTCGATGGTCTCCCATTCATGGGCAGGAACGACTCTCGGGATCAGATCGAAGGGAAAAAGGCGTTCGACCCCTTCATCTTCACCGTAGACGGTAAAGGTAATACCCTGATTCCGGAAAAAAATATTGACAATCTCCCTCCGTGCCTTGATATCGTCGAGAGAGAACTGCCCGAAGCGTTGCAGCATCTTGTCGTAGTGAGGACGGGGTGCACCCTCGTGGGTGATAACCTCATCAAAAAACTGACGGGTTTCCGGCTCGTACCGTTCAAAGAAACGACTCATAGGTCTTTGAGTTTTTGATGTTGACGGAGAATCATTCTCTCTTATCACCAAAAGGCTTAAATTATTTCGGTTATTACTGGAATATACCTGAATAATTTAAACTTCAGTGATGTTTTTTACCTTTTTGTTGGTTTTTTGTTGAAAAGGGTTCTCTCTTTTGTCTTGCCATGTCGATAAAATGTTTTTATTATGGCGTATCAAAACAACTTGAAGATACTTTTCAAGCCACTCTGAACTTGGCAGAAACTTATAATTGGTTCCATGCAATGAAGATATTAGTGACTGGCGCAGCGGGGTTTATCGGCTTCCATGTATGCAAACGACTCCTGGAGCGTGGAGAGAGGGTCATCGGCCTTGATAACCTGAACAACTATTACGATGTTTCACTGAAGTTGTCGCGCCTTGCCTTGCTTGAGCCCTTTGAGGAGTTTTCCTTTATCAAGGCTGATCTCTCTGATCGAGCTGCGATGGAGGAGCTTTTTGCAACAGTGGAGTTTGACCGGGTGGTCAATCTTGCCGCCCAGGCTGGTGTGCGTTATTCTATTCAGAATCCACATGCCTATATTGAGAGCAATATTGTGGGCTTTCTCAATATTTTAGAGGGGTGCCGCCATTACGGCGTGAAGCATCTGGTCTATGCCTCATCCAGCTCAGTGTATGGGGCAAATGAGACGCTCCCTTTTTCCGTGCATGATAATGTCGATCACCCTCTCTCTCTCTACGCGGCAAGCAAGAAGGCCAATGAGCTGATGGCCCATACCTACAGCAACCTCTATAATCTGCCGACAACCGGCCTCCGCTTTTTTACGGTCTATGGCCCGTGGGGCAGGCCTGATATGGCTCTCTTTCTCTTTACCGACGCAATTCTGAACAACAAGCCGATCAAGGTCTTCAATTACGGCAAGCATCGTCGCGATTTTACCTTTATTGACGATATTGTTGAAGGAATCATCAGGACGCTGGATCATGTGGCCGAACCCAATCCGGAGTGGTCAGGCCTTAAGCCCGATCCAGGCAGCAGCAAAGCACCATGGAGGGTCTACAATATCGGGAACAACAGTCCGGTAGAGCTTATGGATTACATTGAGGCACTTGAGGGTCAGCTTGGCCGGAGTGCCATCAAGGAGTTTTTGCCACTGCAGCCGGGAGATGTGCCCGACACCTGCGCCGATGTTGATCAACTGATGGAGGATGTCCATTACAAGCCGGAGACAACGGTGCAGGAGGGGATCAAGCGTTTTGTGGCCTGGTATCGGGAGTATTATGGTGTGCAGGGGTGAATAAGATGGTTTTGCCCCCTCATCTATTGTAATTTTGAGCTGTTTGCTGTAACCCCTTCAGGTACGATGGGATCTGTCCAGGCAGAAGCCGGTATTCTTCTTTCTCTCGACGTGGTGTTGCGGCTGTGGGGAGAGCTTATGTCGGAGTGATTCAGTCGCGTATCCTGTTTCTTCGTTGGTACTATACTAACCGTTGGGTGTTGATATTTTGATATTTTATGCTAAATTAAGGCCTATCAATCTCTTTGATACCTTTTCGCTTGATCTTAATTTTGTGACCAAGAGTGGCGGAGCTTATTTCTGACAAGTTTTCTGATATCCTCTGCGCCTCTTGTTGTGTCTCAATCAGTACATACTTAACGCTATGCGGATATATCCCTTATCCATCTCTGGAATGCGCTCGATAATTTTTTTGATACTCCTTCTCTTTTTGCAGCAAAGTCTGCTCTCTCTCAGTCTGAGCGCAGAGGTTTTGGGGACAATCACCACACAGTCCAATCTGTATCGCCCCTACTATAACCCCCTTGGCGGGCCCGATTATCCCTTGACACAGAACTCCTATTTTACGGATGACAATGGCAATATTCTCATGACGATCAATGTTATCGGTGAAGTGAACCGGTCAGGTCCGATGGTGGTGCGTGAAAGTGTTGACCTGGCAACCATCCTGTCGCTTGCGGGCGGTGTGAACGGCAAGGCAAACCTGAAAAAGGTGCTGATAACTCGTCAGGAGCCCGACAGCAACGGAAAGCAGGCCATCACCGTCGATCTGGATCGCTACTATAAAAGGGGTGATCGCTCCTCATTTATTGCGCTGAAACCAAATGATACGGTGGTTGTTCCCGAAAAATCTCTTAGTCTTGAAAAGCTTGCCCTTATTGCCAGCATAGGATATACGGTGACCGGTATGGAAAATCTCCTGTATATCATAGGAGTAGGGTATCCCTTGGGGTTTCTCTACTCAACATTCTTTCAGTAACGTTACAGAGCTAAAACAGTATGATGGTTGATCAACAAGATCGCGCAACAATACAGAGTCAACAGAGGCAGATACAGGGCAGTGAAGTAAGTTTCAAGTATTTATTTTCAATAGTTCTCCGCAGGGGAACCGGCATCGCTTTGATCGTTGCCGTTACCCTTTTGATCTCGATTGTTACCTATTATACCAAAACGCCGGAATATCGCGCCGACTCGGTGTTGATGATCAATGAACCCAAAAATCAGAGCGACATTCTTTCAGCAGTGCTTGGTGGAGGCGGTGGAATGGATAACAAGGCCTCCAAAAAAGATGTAGAGCTGCTGAAATCAATGCCTATCGCTGAGCTTGCCGTCAGAAAACTCTATAGCGGCAGAAAAAGGGATTCTCTTGAGTTTTTTGGCAAAAAGCAATATATCAGTCCGGTAGCAGAACTGTTCCAACCATTAATTTTTTGGCGTGGCGGAACAGTCAAATTGGATGTACAAAACTCTGATGATTTTTTTCGGCGCTATGCCATTGCATTGAATAAGCGTATCAGGGTAGACCCTGTTCGAGAGACAAGCGTCCTTAAGGTTTCTGTCGCCAGCCCCTTTCCTGATGAGGCGGCCTATTTATCAAATACCCTTTGTCAGGTCTACAAAGAGGCTGATATTGATCGGAACTCTGAAAAATATGCCCAGGCAAGCCGCTTTATTGCCAGCATGTTGGCCGACCAGGAAAAAATGGTGAAAGAGGCGGATAATGCTCTCTCAAAATATATGGAGGGTCATGAAATTTATGAGTTTTCAGCCAATACCCAGAAACTGCTCGACAAGCTGATTGAGACGGATACCAAATACAACGACATTATAACCGAGTACAACATTACTCAAAATAATCTTGATTTTCTTCAAGCAAAGCTCTCCGGGCAGGAAAAGGCGTTGAGCACCAGAATTATCCAGAATGCCAATAATCAGCTTGGGGCCATCATGGATGAAATTCGAACGGGGGAGAGTGCCTACGTGCGTCTGTTGGGTGAGAAGGGTTCAAATGCGGCAGAGGTAAGGGAGAAAAAGCGGCAGCTTGATGCCGTAAAAACCAGGTATGATCAGTTGAGCCGTAGCAAGATTGCCGGTCAGATTGGGTACGAGGGGCGAGCACAGAAGTTCAGCACTGATATGGTCGCAGAAAAGCTTCAGGTTGAGCGGAAGCTGAATGATCTGAAATTTGGCTCAAAAGAGTACAGTCGACTGAAGCAGTACTACGAAAGCCAGCTTGCAACCCTGCCGCAAAAACAGCAGGACTATGCCAAACTTTTGCGCGACAAGGAGGTTGTCAATAAAACCTACATTTTTTTGAAGGAGAAGCTTGATGAGACTCGCATTTTGCTTGGCTCTGAGGTTGGCAGTGTTGTGCTTGTCGGCTCTGCCTTTCGTCCATTTTTGCCAGAACAGCCAGTACTGAAAAAAGATATTTTACTCGGGCTGGTTTTGGGTCTTTTATTGGCTGCCGCCTATGCTTATGGGGCAGAAACACTTGATGACACTGTTATTGATGAGCAGTTTTTCAAGGATATAGGGTTGACACTTCTGACGGTCGTCCCGGTTGTGAGTCAAGAGGGGAAGAGCGCCTTTTCAGGTGAGCAGATGTCGGAACTTGGGCGTATCATAGTCAGCAGAGCCAAGCTGTTGCTCGAAAAAGCGGGATCAGCTTTTGGCATCCCAAAAAAGATGGTGTCGAGTGTTGCGTCGCTGAAGAAGTTGCCTATGCCCAAAATTACTGACAGCATGAGTTCACCATTTGCGGAGAGTTTTCGTGTTCTTCGTACGTCGCTTGACTATTCCCGAATTGACGGGCAGCTTCAATCCATTCTTGTTTCGGGAACAGCGATGTCGGAGGGGAAGTCGACCGTTTGCGCCAACCTGGCCATAGCCTACGCTCTGATCGGCAAAAAAACATTGATTATTGATTGCGATTTGCGCCGTGCGTCGCAGCATGAAAAATTTAACTGCAAAAAAAACCACGGACTCACTGAATACCTCTACAGTTCGGCCAGTACGATCAACAATAGTTTTTTCAAACCAACACACCTGGATAACCTCTTTTTGCTCACGGCAGGCAAAAAGGTGCCGAACCCTAACGAGTTGCTTGGTTCAGCAAAAATGCTGCAACTCCTCACATCTTTCAAAGAGCAGTTCGATATGGTTATTCTCGACAGTCCACCTCTTTTTTTAAGTGATGCAGCACAGCTTGCCAGGGCGGTCGATGGAACGCTGATGGTTGCGCGTGTCAAATACAGTAACCGAAAACCGCTTCAGGAGTATAGTGTCGACCCGTTTTTGAGGCCACTGAGCCTTGGGGTTGCGGCGATTGCACCTCGTGATTCGGGCAGGTACGGCTATGGGAAGTACGGCTATGGGAAGTACGGCTATGGGAAGTACGGCTATGGGAAGTACGGCTATGGGAAGTATGAAGAGGATGAAGATAAAACAACATAATTTACAGTGCTGAAACTGCTCTTTTTACGGTTTGAGGCGAAGAATGTCGGGTAGAGGCATGTTTCTGTCTAACTTTTTGCGAAAAGTATGCCTGTTCCTTTTTGCTCTGAAACCTTTTGTAAAACGGCTGTTAATCACTTTTGCCGATATTCTTGCATCACTCTTTTCAGTCTGGTTATCATTCTCGCTCCGTCTTGGTCTTTTGCACTGGCCGGGGCGCGAGCAGTGGATTTTTTATCTGCTTGCTCCAGCTCTGATGCTCCCCTTTTTTATGACAGCGGGTCTCTATCGTATAATCTATCGGTTGGGTGGTTTTGCTGCCTATCTTTCTGTCGTCAGGGCCTCTGTTTTTTATGGAGTTACGTTGATGGCTCTTTTGATGCTGTTGCATCTTCCCGATGTTCCTCTCTCATTGGGTATTCTTCAGCCCCTGCTCTTTTTACTGATGGCAGGTGGTACTCGTATTCTGGTGCGTTATTGGTATTATTTTGTTCTCATGCCACACAGAACAAGAGTTACGCAGGAAAAACTTCTTATCTATGGCGCTGGGTCAGCCGGTTCGCAGATTGCTAATGCTCTTTATCGGAGCAACAAGTTTGAGCTTGTCGGTTTTATCGATGATGACCATGAGCTGCATGGGCGAACCATCAACAACATAAGGGTGTTCAGCCTCGAAGAGTCTGTAGCGCTTCTTGAGCGGCAGGGTATAAAAAATATTTTGCTTGCCATGCCCTCGGCAAGTCGAACCCGCTGCAATGAGATTATCTCTTTTTTTCGGAAATACAGGGTGCATATTCAAAAACTTCCGGGAGTTGAAGAGCTTGCTGATGGAAAGGTGACGATTTCCGATATCAAAGAGGTTGATATTGAGGATCTTCTTGGGCGTGATCCGGTTCCAGCCAATCTGGAATTGTTGAAAAATTCAATTACTGGCTCCGTGGTGATGGTGACGGGAGCAGGTGGAAGCATCGGCAGCGAACTTTGTCGTCAGCTTCTTGATACTCAACCCTTAAAGCTTCTGCTTGTCGATCAGGCTGAATTCAATCTTTACACCATTCATCGCGATCTTCAGGAGCGTTGTTTGCGGCATAATATTTCAACCATCCTTCTTCCTCTTCTTTGCGACGTTACCGATGAAGGGCGTATGGACGAGATCTGCGGGCTCCTGATGCCGAAAATCATCTACCATGCGGCAGCCTACAAGCATGTCCCTCTTGTTGAGCACAATGCTGCAGAAGGAGTTCGAAATAATGTTGCAGGCACCAAATGTGTCGCTGAGGCTGCGCTTCGCCATGGAGTGTCGAATGTTGTTCTTGTCAGTACCGACAAGGCGGTTCGCCCTACCAATATTATGGGGGCCAGTAAACGGCTCTGCGAAATGATATTGCAGGCTCTTGCATCCGAAGGTGGGCACCATACCTGTTTTTCCATGGTGCGTTTTGGTAACGTGCTTGGGTCGAGCGGTTCAGTTATTCCGCTTTTCCGTTCCCAGATCAAGGCGGGTGGTCCTGTGACCATCACGCACAAAGAGGTCACTCGTTACTTTATGACGATTCCTGAAGCTGCCCAACTTGTGATTGAGGCAGGATTAATCTCTTCAGGTGGGGAGGTGTATCTGCTTGATATGGGTGAAAGGGTTAAAATTATTGATCTTGCCCTGCAGATGGTTGAGCTTTCGGGTCTCTCTGTGCGGGACGAGTCAAATCCTGACGGTGATATTGAAATTTGTTGTATTGGTCTTCGGCCTGGTGAAAAGCTTTATGAGGAGTTATTAATAGGAGACAGTTCGAGCAAAACCGCAAATCCCCGTATTTTAATGGCTTATGAGGAGTTTAAGCCTTGGGCGGAACTGCAGGAAGAGTTTGCCGAGTTACGCAAGGCTATCAGCACGAATGATGTCAGAACAATCAAGTTGCTGTTGAAACGTATCGTTCCAGAGTATCAACCTGCTGCTGAGATAACCGATCTGCTTGCCATCGAGAGTGCTCTGTGTGAGCAGCTCTCGATGAGTGCAGAGAGTATCAGGTGACTGGGGAAGACGCGGTTTTCAATCCCCACACGGCCCATTCATGAGTTGCTGGCAGCAGAGAGTAACACAAAGAGTGATGATTATGATAGCGATAAGCACAACAGAGTTACGCAGGAACCTCAAGAAGTATCTGACCATGGCCAATAAGGAGCGAGTTGTTATTCAGTACGGCAAAGCTGAAACCTACGAGATTATTCCTGCAAAAAAAATCAGCGATGCGGAAAAGTATTTCTCCAATCCGGGATTGTTGGCAGCGCTGAAAGAGGCTGAGGAGGATATTGCTGCAGGACGGGTACGGGAGGTCAAAGACTCCAGCCAACTATGGGAAGGTATACAGTAAAATTTACGTCAAGGGCCGATAAAGATCTTCTCTTCTGGCAAAAAATTTGCTCTGCTGAGCATGTCGGACGAAGAGCTTCGTGCCTATAACCGTTATCAGGATTCCCGGCGCGATGAGGCAAGTTATGTCGAGACCAACTATCTTTGCGCCAAAATGGAGGGCAAAGAGGAGACAACCAGAACGATAGCTCTCAGGCTGATAGAACAAGGCGTGGAGATTGCAATCATCAAAGCGGTGACAGGGTTAAGAGCTTCTTGCGTTGGATAATGCTTTTGGATTGATAACTGCGGCGCATTTACTGACACAGCAAACCCGGAAAAAAAGTGAAAAGCGATACCACGCCAAGCTACGTTTGATCCGGTTGCTGTACGAACGCCAGTGGGAGCGAATGCGCATCGTGGAACTTTTGAGGGTTATTGACTGGTTTTTAGAATTACCGAAAGGGTTACGGCAAAAATTAAAAACTGAAATCTGTCAAATAGAGGGGAAACAAAAGATGCCATACGTTACCAGTTTTGAACGAGATGCCAAGGCAGAGGGCTTTGTGTTAGGCAAAGAGATTGGAGTTGTTGAGGGCTTTGTGCAAGGCAAAGAGGTTGGGGTTGCTGAGGGCATGGAGATAGGTAAAGAGATAGGGGTTGTTGAGGGCGTGGAAATAGGCAGGCTTGAGGTTGCTCGCAACCTTATGGCAAGCGGGTTCAGTGCGGAAGAGGTAGCGAGCATTGCTGAAGTGCCTGTGGCTTTGCTGGTTTGATAGAGGAGCTGGAATTTTGGGGTGATGCCATTCTTACGGTCGATTACCATCATTGGTGAAAAACTGGTGCTTCCATTGACCGGTGACGGTCAAGCAACCTGCCCTAATACGGGAAAACACTACACCCAGGCAAACGGCAATTGCCACATTGTTTCTACTCAGCTTTAAGCACTTTATCTCTTCACTCAGCACGTTACAATTTATGGAATTCATTGATCTGAAATCGCAATACGCTGCTCAAGCCTGTGGCGAAATTCGTGTTCATGGGCAAAGTAAGCGTTATGTGTACTCTCGTGTTGGTGTAGGCGGGCGCATGGATACTGATTTCCCGATAATATTATAACGAGGAAGCGCCAAACAGCACAGCAATGTTTCTAATTCCATGAATTATAGGTTATTCGGTAAGGATGTATTGCAATCTTTGAGCTTATACCCGGGAACGCCGAGCTCCAGCTCGGCATTATATACTCCCTTTGCCGAGCTGGAGCTCGGCGTTCCCAGAAAGCTTGTGCTCGGAAAGATAGTTATAATTACAACTTGCATTCTCTTGAAAATCAGGGATAAATATATGGTAACGTATTTTATTTTATAAATATATTTCTTTCATCGTTCTATTTCTCCCGGGAAATCAGGTTGTACAGTATGATACCATTGATGGTAAGCAAATACTCCTTATAAGAGTAAGAAAAGGAAATGCCAGACCCTATGCAACAGGCAGTGGTGTGTACTTAACAAAATCGGGGGCAGATAAGCGAAAAATGTCGCCTGAAGAACTGATGCGGCTTTTTGCAGAAAGTGGTGGATTATCTGCCGATGAAACAGCTATTATTGGATCAGATATACGTGATATAAACACGGAAATTCTTAATGAATTTTTAATAAAGCGCGACAGGCAGATATATGAAGATCTCAAGGCAGAACGAGTCAAGCTGGTAACAATTTGTGAAAATCTTGATCTTATTGTTCATGGCCAACTGACGTTATCGGGAAATCTCTTGTTTGGACGAGAACCGCAACGGTTTTCCAAATCATTTTATGTGCAGTGTGTTCATTTTGATGGTAATGATGTTGGGTGTAATTCTTTTCTTTCAAAGGATAATATGTATGGTACACTCCCCTTTATGTACAAACAGGCACTGAATTTTCTGAAAAGTTGCCTTCGCAGAATCCAACATGGAGATAATTTTAATACACTGGTTGAGTTTGAAATTCCAGAGGTGTGCCTTATTGAATCGTTAATTAACGCATTAGTTCATCGTGATTATTTTATTAATTCAACCATTAAGGTTTTTATTTTTCAAAATCGTGTTGAAATTATAAGTCCGGGAAAGCTTCCGAATTCACTGAGTGTGGAAAAAATCAGGCATGGTATTTCAATACATCGCAATCCAATTCTGAATTCTATTGGGCAATATTTACTGCCATATAGTGGGCTTGGGAGTGGTATTAGAAGGATAGAAGCTCATTATCCATTGGTTCAGTTTATCAATAATGTCGTAAAGGAAGAGTTTAAGTGTATTTTTATGCGTACGGCATAAAACGTAACTTTTGTATTATAATTTTGGAAAAGGTGGTAGTCGTGGAAAAAAGTTATGTGTAAAATAAATCCCCGCGTCGACTTCGCCTTTAAAAAGCTCTTTGGCAGCGAAGAGAACAAGGATCTTCTTATCTCGTTGATTAACGCCATTGTTTCGGAAGAGGATCAGGTGGTGGAGGTAGAGTTAAAAAATCCCTTTAACCTGGCCGATTACCGGGCTGATAAAATCTCTATACTTGATATCAAGGCCAAGGCTGAAAATGGTCGCTGGTTCAACGTCGAAATGCAGATCAGGGAAGACAACAACTTCGACAAACGTGCGATCTATTACTGGGCAAAACTGGTGACAGAACAGCTCAGTGAAGGGATGATGTACAAGGAGCTGATGAAAACCATCAGCATCAACATCCTTGATTACGACTTTGTGCCGGATACAACAGAGGTTCACAGTT
>Ga0194060_10000105_pt1 | contig 58267 bp, 50 predicted proteins | sample SepL225m_MetaG_FD_163427 | JGI IMG/M metagenome (GOLD analysis project Ga0194060, IMG submission 163427) | Anoxic zone freshwater microbial communities from boreal shield lake in IISD Experimental Lakes Area, Ontario, Canada - Sep2016-L222-5m | ecosystem: Environmental > Aquatic > Freshwater >... | reverse complement strand
GAGTGGCTCCAATAAAGTTTCTCTATTTATCTTAATAGTATTCATTATATTTTCCTGATAATGATGATAATGCGACCTGCTTCCGTGTATATCTTCTAATTTGGCTTCGCATTCATGCAACTAACCCGAATTTCTCGCATGTACAACCCTGTGGGCTGTTTTTTATTGTTTGTTGATAGATTTGCATTATCGAAAAATATGCCAATTGTCCACAGAAAACAAAAAAGTTGTTATCCGGACAATTCATCCTTTGAGTACCTGTTCTAATACGTGATAATCATGATTGATCTCGGTGTGTTTTTCCCGCAAAGAAGCAATCGTGCGACAAGCGTGGAGAACCGTCGTATGGTCTCTGTTCCCGAAAGCATCGCCGATATCGGGCAAACTGTGTTGGGTTAGTTCTTTAGCCAGCGCCATAGCCATCTGGCGCGGTCTGGCGACATTGCGACTGCGCTTTTTAGAGTGCATATCAGAAATTTTTATCTTGTAAAAATCAGCAACGGTTTTCTGAATATTATCGATGGATATCTGGCGGTTTTGTACTGACAGGAGATCCTTTAGCGCTTCTTTCGCCAGGTCAAGTGAAATGTCCTTGCCATTGAACCGGGAAAAAGCGACTACGCTTTTTAGCGCTCCCTCCAGCTCGCGTACATTGGAGCGTATATGTTTTGCGATAAAGAATGCCACTTCTTCGTTCATGCGCACGGATATGGCCTCGGCTTTCTTCAGGATGATGGCTACGCGCATTTCCTGTTCCGGAGGCTCTATGCCGACGGAAAGCCCCCAGGAGAAGCGAGATTTTAGTCTCTCTTCGATGCCGCTGATGTCCTTGGGGTAGGTATCACAGGTGATGATTACCTGCTTGTGTGCCTCAATCAGGGCGTTGAAGGCGTAGAAGAACTCTTCCTGCGTGCGGTCTTTGCCACTGAAGAACTGTATGTCGTCGATCAAAAGCAGGTCAAGTGAGTGGTAATAGCGCTTGAAATCGTCGAAGGATTTCTGGTGGTAGGCGCGCACCACATCCGAAATATACTGTGCGGCATGCAGGTAGCGTACTTTGGCCGCCGGGTGTTGGGCGAGTACGTTGTTGCCCACCGCATGGATCAAGTGGGTCTTGCCAAGGCCTACACCACCATAGACAAACAAAGGGTTGTAGGATGTTCCAGGATGCTCGGACACTTGCAGCCCGGCTGCGCGCGCCAATTGATTGGCTTTGCCGATGACAAAGTTGTCAAAGGTAAATTCTGGAATCAACCCTGCTTTTTCGTGGCTGCTGGAACGCTGGCGGGATGGCGGGCTGATAGAAGCAGCGACCGCCGGATTGGCCGCGGCGGCCTCTGTTTTTGCCATGTCCAGGCTCACTCGTATAGGTGAGGAAAAGTACTCGGCCGCCATTGCCTCAATGCGGGCGAGGTATCGATTCTTGATCCAGTCAAGGACGAAGCGGTTCGGCGCCAAAATAGCAAGCTGCCCGGAGGGCGTCTTGCTGTCGAGTCGGAGGGGCTTGATCCAGGTATTGAACTGCTGTGCCGGGAGCTCATTTTCTAAACGGCTCAGGCAGGAAAGCCAGAATCTTTCCATAGCCCTGTCTGTATTGGTGTGTAAGAGAAACTAGGAATTAAAGGCAGAATACAAGGCGCATTTTAGCCTGCCCCGGCGAAGTTATCCACAGGCATTTATTCACCTTGGCATCAAACCCAGATTGACAGAAAATAGTATTTTGAGGTTAAATGCTCGGTTCTGTCGTAAGCAAGAAAGAATCATAAAAATGAAGCGTACCTATCAGCCTTCCGTTGTTCGCAGAAAACGCACCCACGGCTTTCTTGTGCGCATGCGCACCCGCGGCGGCCGCGCGGTCATTCGCGCGCGCCGGGCCCGCGGCCGGGCCCGCCTTTCGGTTTGAGGTCAAGCTCCCAGTTTGGCTTCTCGAGGGAGCAAAGGCTGCGCCGCAAAGCGCAAATTACTTTGGTGCTCGCCCGTGGCCGATCTTCAGGCGAAGGAGGCATCCGATTGCATTCGATGCCTGGTGAGGGCGGTGCGCGGCTCGGAGTGATCGCTGGCCGCCATGCGTGGCCGCGAGCTGTGGATCGCAATCGCTTCCGGCGATTGGCACGCGAGGCCTTTCGTCTGCTGCAGCACCGCCTGCAACAACGCGACTACATAGTAAGGGTGCGCAATCCGCAGCGAGGCGAGCCAAACGGCGCAGATATCGGAAAGCTTCTTGAAAACTGGTGTAAGACGGACGCAGAGTAGCCAGGGTGAGCAAGTTTCTCCTGATCCTGATCAAAGCGTACCGCTATTGCTTAAGTCCGCTGCTTGGGTCGAGTTGCCGTTTTTTCCCTTCCTGTTCGGAGTATGCATCGGAAGCGATCAATAAACACGGTGTCGGGTACGGCGGTTGGCTTGCGCTCAGGCGCCTGGCACGCTGTCACCCTTGGCATCCCGGCGGTTATGACCCTGTTCCCTGAGCCCCCATGGATACTCAACGTCTGATTCTATTTTTCGTGTTTTCATTTTCGCTGCTGCTTCTTTGGGATGCGTGGCAGAAGGAGCACCGCCCGCCCGTCCAGGCAATTTCGCAAACCGGGCAACAAAGTGCGGCTCAGGCGACGGTGCCCAACCCCAGCGTGACGACTCAGGCTACGCCAGGGCCGCTGCAGAGGCCCGGCGATGCAATACCGCCAACCATTGCGGCACAGGGGAAACACGAGACACTCCGCGTCAGGACCGATAACCTCATCGCCGATATCGATTTGCAGGGTGGCGATATTGTGCGCCTCGAGTTCCTGAAGCAAAAGGATACGCTGGACGAGAAGGCAAATTTTGTGCTTTTTACGCCGGAGCACCGCTACGCCGCGCAAAGCGGCCTGGTTGGTCCCGGACTTCCGACGCACAAGAATATCTTTAGCGCAGAGCCGCGAGAGTATGCGCTAGCTGACGGGCAAGACAAGGTGCAGGTTCGAATGGTGGCTTCCGGCCCCGAAGGGGTAAAAACGGCGAAGCTAATCACGTTCCATCGCGCAAGTTACGTCATCGACATAGCTCATGAAATAATCAACGGCAGCGCTGCGCCGCTGGCAGCGCACGCCTATTTTCAGCTACTGCGTGATGGCAAGGCTCCGCCTGGGGATAGTGCGATGGTCAATACCTACACCGGCGCCGCGATCTATACCGAGCAGGAAAAATTCCAGAAGCTCGCTTTCGGCGATTTGGACAAGGGCAAGGCCAACTTTCCCAAGACCAGCGACAACGGCTGGGTCGCCATGCTGCAGCACTACTTCGTCAGCGCCTGGCTGCCTAGTGAAAAAACTCCGCGCGAATATTACGCCAAGCGCCTCGAGGATAACCTGTACTCGGTCGGCGTGATTCTGCCGGTGGCAACGATCGCGCCCAACGCCAGCGGCAGCGTGTCTGTTTCGCTCTACGCCGGGCCGCAGGAGCAGGATGCGCTGAAGAGCATCGCGCCGGGACTGGATCTGACAGTCGATTACGGTTGGCTGACCGTGGTTGCGGCACCGCTGTTCTGGCTGTTGCAGTTTCTCTACAAGTGGGTATCCAACTGGGGTTTAGCGATCATTTTGCTCACAGTCATCATTAAGGCGGTTTTCTTTCCGCTTTCCGCTGCCAGCTACAAGTCCATGGCCAAGATGAAGCTGGTGACGCCGCGAATGACCAAGCTGCGCGAGCAGTATGGAAACGACCGGGCGCGCCTGAACCAGGCGATGATGGAGTTGTACAAAACCGAGAAAATCAATCCCCTGGGCGGCTGCCTGCCCATCGTGGTGCAGATCCCGGTGTTCATTTCCCTTTACTGGGTGTTGCTCGCCAGCGTCGAATTGCGTCATGCGCCCTTTTACTTCTGGATACATGATCTGGCGGCGCAGGATCCCTATTACGTTCTGCCGCTGTTGATGATGGGCTCAATGGTGATACAGACCAAACTCAATCCCGTGCCACCGGACCCGGTGCAGGCCAAGGTCATGATGATCATGCCTTTCGCGTTCGGCGTGATGTTCTTTTTCTTTCCCGCCGGACTGGTCCTCTACTGGCTGGTGAACAATATTCTGTCCATTGCGCAGCAGTGGCAGATCACCCGCATGATCGGCGACGGAAAGGCCCCTGCAAGACGCTAGGGCTCGCGCCGCTGATCCCACCTGTAGCGCCCGAATTTCCAGCAACGATGTTCATCTGTCCGGCGAACTGTTTGTGACGCAGCCGGACGATCCGATTGCGGCAATAGCCACCGCCCCGGGACGCGGAGGCATAGGGGTGGTGCGGGTTTCGGGCAACAATCTCGTGCCGCTGGCGCAAGCGCTGCTCGGTGAAGTTCCCGCGCCGCGCCAGGCCATTCGGGCAGTTTTTCTCGATGCGCGCGATGCCGCGATCGACGATGGCCTCGCACTTTATTTTCCCGCCCCGCATTCATATACTGGCGAAGACGTGCTCGAACTACAGGGTCACGGCGGACCGGTGGTAATGCAGCTGCTGCTCAAGCGCTGCCTCGAGATGGGCACGCGCCTGGCCGAACCGGGTGAATTTACCCGCCGTGCGTTTCTCAACGGCAAAATGGACTTGGCTCAGGCTGAGAGCGTCGCCGACCTCATCGAAGCCGCAACCGACAGCGCTGCGCGCTGCGCCTTGCGTTCGCTGCGCGGCGAGTTTTCGCTCGCGATCGAAGACTTGCTGCGGCAATTGATCGAGTTGCGCATGCTGGTGGAGGCGACGCTCGACTTTCCCGAGGAGGACCTCGATTCCTTGGACGGGGCTGACGCCAAGGGGCGCCACGCCAGATTGCTAGGCGCGATTGAGACTGCGCTTGCGAAAAGCCGACAGGGAAGCTTGCTGCGCATCGGGCTGCATGTGGTGCTTGCGGGCCAGCCCAATGTGGGCAAGTCCAGCCTTTTGAATCAGTTGGCCGGTGAGGAACTTGCGATCGTTACTCCGATTCCCGGAACAACGCGCGATACTGTGCGTCAGGCGATCCAGATAGACGGCGTGCCTCTGAATATCGTAGATACCGCTGGGCTGCGCGATACCCGGGACGAAGTGGAGCGGCAGGGGATTGCCCGCACCTGGGGTGAGATAGAGCGAGCCGATCTGGTGCTGCTACTGGTCGATGCTGGCAATGGGGTGACCAAGCAGGACCTGGAATTGGTGGCGCGTATTCCCGAAAACGTAAAGCGCGTGATCGTGCACAATAAGATCGACCTCACCGGCGGCGGGCCGATGGTGCGGCGGGGCGAAGCTGCGACCGAGCTTTTTCTGTCCGCCAAGACCGGGGAGGGCACGGAATTGTTGCGCGCCGAGTTGCTAAGCATCGCAGGCTGGCAGCAGGGAGCGGAGGACTTGTTTATGGCGCGGGAGCGGCACTTGGTGGCGCTACGCCAAGCGGCGCAGCACGCAACCCGGGCCGGCGAACATTTCGGCCGATCGGAGCTGTTCGCCGAAGAGCTGCGTCTGGCTCAGGAGCGACTCAACAGCATCACCGGAGAGTTTGTCGCAGATGATTTGCTTGGAGAAATCTTCTCCCGTTTTTGCATAGGGAAATAGCCCGAAACCATCGCGATCGCCAGTTCGGATAAATTGTGAATTCGAAAATAGGAAAGGAATTCGAAATGAAACGTATCTTGACCAGTGCAGTGTTTGCGCTTGGCATACTCGTGGCGGGACTTGTGTCAGCGCAGCAATATCCGACCAAGCCGATCAGGATCATCGCGCCATTCTCGCCCGGTGGCGGAACGGATTTTATTGCGCGCTTTATTGCACAGAAGCTAACCGAACGCTTGGGCCAATCGGTCATTGTTGACAATCGTCCGGGAGCCGGAGGCAATCTGGGAGCCGAGCTCGCCGTCAAGGCCGCGCCCGATGGTTATACGCTGTTGCTGGTCGCCGGAAGTTACACGGTGAATCCTAGCCTGTACAAGCTTTCCTTCGATTCGGCGAATGACATCACACCCATCGTTCAGCTTTCGCAGGGTCCATTCGTTGTCGCGGTGCATCCCTCCGTACCGGTCAAGACCCTGCAGGAACTGATCGAATACGCGAAGAGGAATCCGGACAAGCTCGCCTACGGCACCAGCGGCTCGGGCAGCGTCACGCACCTGGCGACCGAATTGTTCCTGGATATGGCGAGAATTAAAATGGTGCACGTTCCATACAAGGGTACTGGTCCGGCGCTCAACGACGCCATAGCCGGAACAGTGCAGGTGCTGTTTGGCAGTGTCGCGACGACCTTACAGCACATCAAATCGGGTCGCTTGCGCGGCTTGGCGGTGACGACCTTAAAACGCATCGCCGCCGCCCCCGAGTTGCCCACAGTGGCCGAGGCCGGGGTGCCCGACTACGAGGTGACGCTTTGGCACGGTCTGGTCGGGCCCAAGGGCATCCCGCGCCCGATCGTAGACCGGCTGAACAACGAAGTTGGCCAGGCGCTGAAAGTGAAGGAGACGGGCGAGCACCTCGCCGCGGACGGCGTGACGCCCGCCGGCGGGACCCCCGAGCAGTTTCAGGCGCTGATTAAGTTCGACATCGAGCGCTGGCGCAAGGTGGTGCAGCGGGCGGGCGTGAAGGTGGAGTAGCCGGGCGCTGGAAGGTCAGCGCGGCAGCGGCACCGCGCCGAAAAATGGTGCAAAGGAAGTTTTGCGCCGCGAATTGCCAAGCTTTCGCTGCGGTTCGGGGGCATCCCCTTTCGCGGAAAGGGTCCGGCCTATTCGGCGCGGATCCCGGCCTGTTTTACGACTTTTCCCCATTTCTCGGTTTCGCTGCGGATGAGTGCGCCGAACACGTCCGGCGTGCCGCCGCCGATTTCGCTGCCAGTGCTGACGATGAGTTCTCGCGTCGCCGGCTGGGCCAGAATCGCGTTCAGTTCGCGGTTCAGCCGCTCGACGATTTCGCGCGGCGTTCCGGCGGGCACGATCACGCCCTGCCAGTTGTATGACTCGAAGCCGGCTACACCCGCCTCGGCCATCGTCGGCACTTCGGGCAGGATGGACAAGCGCTTGGTGGAAGTCACCGCCAGCGCGCGTATTTTTCCCGCCTTGATCGAGGGCAGCGCGGCGTAGCCCATTTCGAACATCATCGGCACGTGCCCCGCAAGCAGGTCCGTGGCTGCCGGCGCGCCTCCTTTGTAAGCCACATGGATAATATCGATGCCTGCCATGTCGCGCAGCATCTCTCCCGATAAATGGTGCGCGCCGCCTACGCCTGAAGATGCGAATGCAATCTGCCCGGGCCTGGCCTTTGCCAGCGCGATCAGCTCCTTCACGCTTTTGGCCTGCAAGCCTGGCCCGGCGGTGAGGATCAGCGGGCTGGTTTCGACCAGAATTACCGGGGCGAGTTCCTTTTGCGGGTTGTAGGGGAGCTTCTTCATCAGGCTCGGGTTGACCGCCAGCGCCGCCAAATTGCCCATACCGATGGTGTATCCGTCGGGTGCTGCCTTTGCCACGGCATCGGTGCCGAGTACGCCGCCGGCGCCAGACTTGTTCTCAATAATCAGCGGCTGTCCGAGCGTCTTCGCGAGTTCCACGCCGATCATGCGCGCACGAATGTCGGCGAAGCCACCGGCTGCATAGGCCACGATGAAATGGATCGGCTTGGACGGCCATGCCTGCTGCCCCAATGCCTGACCGGGACCGAGCAGGGCAAGAAACGAAACGGTGGCGGCAAGCGAGCGAAATCCCGCAAATTCCATGTCTCCCCCAAGCGAAAAGGCGTACTTTGCGGCAACGGACTATCATACGCGCTCAACGCGGACATGAAAACGCGAAGGGGCGCTGGCACCGGCCGCCAGGGTTCGTTGTAGAATGAAGCCCTTTTTTCCAGCCTAACGCCTTTCCCGGCCGCAGCGCGCGACCCTGGGGCACTCCCTATCCATAACAAGGCCGACACGATATGAACCCACCCATCGACAAAAACACCGCGATTTCAGCCGCGCCCAGCTATGTCAAACATCAGGGCGTAAAGGCATGGGTAGGGAAAATGGCGCAACTCGCCAAGCCGGACAGCATCGTCTGGTGTGACGGTTCGCAGGAAGAATACGACCGCTTGTGCGCGGAAATGGTCGCTACCGGTATGCTGAAGCGCCTCAACCCGAAGCTGCGCCCGAACAGCTACCTGGCGCTTTCGGATCCTTCCGACGTGGCGCGGGTCGAGGAGCGCACCTTCATCTGCAGCGAAATGCAGGATGAGGCGGGCCCGACCAACAACTGGGTCGCGCCGACGGAAATGCGCGGCACGCTCAGCTTGCTGTTCGACGGCTGCATGCGCGGCCGCACCATGTACGTGGTGCCGTTCTCGATGGGGCCGCTGGGTTCCCCCATCGCACACATCGGCGTCGAGCTTTCAGACTCGCCTTATGTAGTCGTCAGCATGAAGATCATGACCCGCATGGGGCGGGCGGTGTATGACGTGCTCGGCGAGGACGGCAGCTTCGTACCGTGCATGCATTCGGTGGGCATGCCGCTCGCTCCGGGAGCGAAATCGGTGCGCTGGCCCTGCAATGCCGAAAAGTGGATCGTGCACTTCCCCGAAACGCGCGAGATCTGGTCCTACGGCTCGGGCTACGGCGGCAACGCGCTGCTGGGCAAGAAATGCCTGGCGCTACGCATCGCTTCGGTCATGGCGCGCGACCAGGGATGGTTGGCTGAGCACATGCTGATTCTGGGGATTACCAATCCGCAGGGACAGAAGATCTATCTAGCCGCGGCGTTTCCCAGCGCCTGCGGCAAGACCAACCTCGCGATGCTTGTCGCGCCCAAGGGCTTCGAGGGCTGGAAGGTCGAAACCGTAGGCGAAGACATCGCCTGGGTCAAACCGCACGAGGACGGGAAGTTCTACGCCATCAATCCCGAGGCGGGCTATTTCGGCGTCGCGCCGGGCACCAACGTCCAAAGCAATCCCAATTGCATGAAGGCGATCGAGCGCGACACCATTTTCACCAATGTCGCAGAGACCCCCGAGGGCGACGTATGGTGGGAAGGGATGACCGACAAACCGCCGCCAAAGCTCACCGACTGGACCGGAAAGGAATGGACCCCGGGATGCGGGCGCAATGTCGCGCACGCCAACTCGCGCTTCACCGTCTCCGCGACGCGTTGTCCTTCGCTTGATCCGGCCTGGAACGACCCCAACGGCGTGCCGATCTCCGCCTTTCTGTTCGGCGGGCGGCGCTCCGACACCGCGCCGCTGGTGGTGGGAGCCTTCAACTGGGAGGACGGGGTGTACAAGGCGGCAACCATGGGCTCGGAAACAACCGCCGCCATCGTCGGTCAGGTGGGCGTCGTACGACGTGATCCTTTTGCCATGATCGCTTTCTGCGGTTACCACATGGGCGATTATTTCAAGCACTGGCTGGTAGTGGGCAAGAAGGTAAACCAGCCGCCACGGATTTTCCAGGTTAATTGGTTCCGCAAGGACGCAAGCGGCAAGTTCATCTGGCCCGGGTTTGGAGAGAACATGCGCGTCCTAAGCTGGATCTCCGGCCGCTGCCTGGGACACGCGCACGCCCGGGAGACGCCCCTAGGATGGATGCCGGAATTCGACGATCTGCACTGGGACGGGCTGGATTTCGGCAAAGACAAGTTCGCCAGCCTTACTAGCATCGACCGCGAGGCCTGGAGCCGCGAGCTGAAATCGCACGACGATCTGTTTGCCAAGCTCAAGGGCCGGCTGCCGCAGCCCCTGGTACTCGAGCGCCAGCTGCTGGAGGCGCGGCTCGCGCCTTGAGGGCGCGCCGCGAGAGGGGGAGATGCGGCCCCCTAGCGCTCCGCTAGGCTGGCGGCCGATTCGGGCGTACCGAGCCAAGCTCAAAGATAGGGATCCCCATGACCCAGGTTTTTCACCGCAATCCAAAAAACAATTATCCAGTTGCAGTCGGCGGCGACGGCCCGTATGTCATCGATAGCGCGGGCAAGCGCTACCTGGACGCCTGCTGCGGCGCGGCTGTTTCCTGCCTGGGGCATAGCGATCGGGAGGTGATTGCTGCGGTCAAGGCACAACTCGATCAGTTGCCTTTCGCGCACACCTCGTTTTTCACCAACCAGCCTATGGAAGACCTTGCAAGTACTCTGATCGCGAGTGCGCCCAAGGGCATTGAGCGGGTGTATTTCTGCTCCGGCGGCTCGGAAGCGGTGGAGGCGGCGCTGAAGCTTGGACGTCAGTATTTTGTCGAAATCGGGCAAGCAGCGCGGAGCAAAGTGATCACCCGCCGGCAGAGTTATCACGGCAATACGCTGGGTGCGCTCGCGGCTGGCGGAAACCTTTGGCGGCGCAGGCAATTTGAGCCGCTGCTCGTAGAGGTTTCACATGTCGCACCCTGTTACACCTATCGCGGCATGTACGAGGGTGAGAGCGATTTGGATTATGGAAAGCGCCTAGTGAGCGAACTCGAAAAAGAGGTGTTGCGCCTGGGGCCGGAGAAGGTCATCGGCTTCATCGCCGAAACAGTGGGTGGGGCAACGCTGGGTTGCGTTACCCCTGTGCCGGGCTATTTTCAAGGTGTACGCGAAGTCTGCGACAAGTACGGTATCTTGCTGATACTGGATGAAGTGATGTGCGGTATGGGTCGTTGCGGCACGCTCTACGCCTGCGAGCAGGAAGGCGTGGTACCCGACCTCATATGCATAGGCAAGGGACTGGGTGCAGGCTATCAGCCCATAGGTGCGTTGCTGGCAAGCGCAAGAATCTACGATGCAGTGGTGAATGGTTCCGGGTTTTTCCAGCACGGCCATACCTATACCGGGCACGCTACGGCTTGCGCAGGAGCTCTGGCGGTGCAACGCGCGGTCAAGGATCGCGGGCTGCTGGCGAAGGTGTGCGAGAGAGGCGCCGGACTGGAGTCGCGGCTTCGGGCGCGTTTCAGCCAGCACCAGCATGTTGGCGAAATTCGCGGACGTGGGCTGTTTTGGGCGCTGGAACTGGTTGAGGACCTGGCCTCGAAGCGACCCTTCGATGCGCGGCGCAGGATAAGCGCCGCGCTCAAGCTGCAGGCGCTGGAGAACGGGCTGATGTGCTATCCAATGGCGGGCACCGTGGATGGGGCGTCGGGGGACCATGTCGTCCTGGCGCCGCCCTATATCGTAACTGAAGCGCAGCTGGACGAAATGGTAGACAAGTTGGCGCGTTCATTGGAGCAGGTTATCGCAGCGACGGGGTAAGTACATGGGCAAAGCGCCGGCCGAATTTCACCTAGCTTGCGTTCGAGGCGATGTTTTTGTGCAGAGGGTTTATGTCCAAAAAAAATGATTCGTTAAGTCTACTGCTTGCGACTGATCCTCCAGAATGTACTTCCTCTGCACATCATGCGATTGATTCCCTGATTGCAAACGGATAAAACGCGTCGGTACGCTGGCGGCGATCTGGAATAAAGGCGAAATCTGATAATAGGGGTGTACCCGTCCCGCGCTACACGGCGGCAGATACCGTGCTACACTTTTCTGCACAAAAAGAAATTCTGCGTTCGAACACTCACGGAGGATTACGCAATGCAATTTAAATCCACACTTGTCGTTGCTGCCATCGCCGTCAGCGCGTTGTTCCTGCCCGCGCAAAGCGCTCAGAGCGCCGACAAATTCATTACGGTTGGCACCGGCGGCATTGTCGGCGTTTATTATCCGCTGGGCGGGGCGATCTGCCGTTTCGTCAATGCCGGGCGCAAGGACCACGGTTACCGTTGCACGGTGGAATCCACCGGCGGGTCGGTGTTCAACATCAACGCCGTCATGTCGGGCGATATGGACATCGGCTTTGCGCAGAGCGACACACAGTTTTATGCCTTGAATGGCCAGGCGCCGTTCAAGGACAAGCAGCCGAAACTGCGCGCGCTTTTTTCGGTCTATCCTGAATTGTTCACGCTGGTTACCAGGCAGGATGCGAACATCAGGAGCTTTGCCGATTTGAAGGGCAAGCGCTTGAACATCGGCGACCCTGGGTCCGGCACGCGGGCCACTACCGAGCTTGTGATGGCCGCGACCGGCATCAGGAAAGAGGATCTGCGGCTGGCGACCGAACTGAAATTTGTCGAGATGGCACCGGCGCTATGCGATAACAAGATCGATGCATTTACCTTCGTCGCCGGTCACCCCAATGCGATTTTCCAGGAAGCTGCGGCCTCGTGCGCGTCCAGCATCGCCAGCGTTAGCGGGCCGGGCATCGACAAGCTGGTTAAAGATCACCCTTTCTATGCTAAGGCGAACGTTCCGGGCAAGATGTACAAGGGCACCGACAATCCCCAGGGTTCTTTCGGCGTGCTGGCCACGATGGTGGCCAGCGCTGATTTGCCGGAGCGAACTGCCTATATTATTACCAAGGCGCTGTTCGATAATTTCGACGATTTCAGGAAACTGCATCCGGCGGTGGCTAATATCACCAAGGAGCAGATGCTAGAAGGTAATACCGTACCTTTTCATCCGGGTGCGCTCAAATATTTTCGGGAAAAAGGTTTGCTCAAGTAAGCACCTGATTTGCCGCAGGCACAAAGCGGGCGCCATCGAGCGCCCGCTTTGCCTTGTGGCGCATTGATTGAAAGGGGGGAGGTGGAAAGCAACGAGAATCCCGGCTCGCCTAGGCCAGATTTGATCGAACAGGTCGTTGCCGCCGAATCGGGGGCGCGCCAGCCTGAGGGGCTGACTCGCCTCTTGATCGTTAATGTCGCGGTACTGTGGTCGCTGTTCCAGTTGTGGATTTCCTCCCCCCTACCGTACTGGGTGGCTGAGTTGGACTCCGGCTTGCAGAAGTACGTCATGTTCAACGATTCCATGGCGCGATCCATCCATCTGTCCTTCGCCGTATTCCTCGTTTATCTCGCTTTCCCGCTGCTGAGGAGCAGTCCGCGCAAGTATGTCCCGGCCTACGATTGGATGTTTGCGCTGGCTGCGACGTTCTGCGCGGGTTATCTGTTCCTGTTCTATGGAGCGCTTTCGGGACGCCAGGGCTCACCCAGCAATATGGACATCGGAGTCGCCGTAGTGGGCGTACTCACGCTGCTTGAGGCCACGCGCCGCTGTCTGGGTAAGCCGATGATGGTGATGGGCGTTATCTGCCTCATCTATGTGTTTGCCGGCAGTCACATGCCCGACCTGATTGCCCACAAGGGCGCGTCCCTGGGACGCGCGGCTTCGCACTTCTGGATTACTACCGAGGGAGTGTTTGGCGTAGCTTTGGGCGTGTCGACCAGTTTCGTGTTCCTGTACGTGCTTTTCGGCGCCATGCTCGACCAGGCGGGAGCTGGCAATTACCTCACGCGGGTGGCGTTTGCGCTGATGGGGCATATGCGCGGCGGACCGGCCAAGGCTTCGGTAGTCGCTTCCGGATTCAACGGCATGATTTCCGGTTCGTCGGTGGCCAATGTACTTACCGGAGGCAACGTCACCATTATGCTGATGAAGCGGGTCGGCTATACGCCGGTGAAAGCCGGCGCGATCGAAGTTGCGTCCTCCTCCAATGGCCAGATCATGCCACCAGTGATGGGCGCCGCCGCGTTTCTTATGGTCGAGTATATCAATCTGCCCTATAGCGAGATCGTCAAGCACGCTTTCCTGCCTGCGATTCTGGCCTATGTGTCGTTGTTCTACATCGTTCACCTGGAAGCGGTAAAGGCGGGCATGAAAGGCATGCCACGCCGGCTTTCGCCACTCAAAGGGCGGTTGCTTGGCTGGGGCTTCACTATCGCCGGCACGCTTATTCTGGTGCAAATTTGCATGTGGCTGTCGGCGTGGCTGCCTAAGGTATTCGGCGAAGCCGCCACCGGCCTGACTGCGATACTCGTTCTGGGAGTTTATATCGGTTGCGTCTGGTATGCAGTGCGCTGGTTTGACCAAGTCGATCCTACTGCAGAGATCGATCCGACGACCATGACAGAGTTGCCGCCGACCATGCCAACGGTGCTCTCTGGCGTGTTCTATATCCTGCCGGTATTCATTTTGATCTGGTGCCTGATGGTGCTCGACCAATCGCCGGGATTGGCCGCGTTCTACGCCTGCAGCTTTCTGGGCTTCATGTTGATTACGCAAAGGCCGTTGATCGCCTGGTTTAGGGAGACGCCGCTCGCGGGTACGGTGCCCCACGGGTTCTTGGATCTGTACAAGAGCCTGGAATTGGGCGGGCGGAATATGCTTGGCATCGCGATTGCCACGGCGGTTGCCGGGATCATCGTCGGCACGGTGAGCTTGACCGGCATAGGCCAGTCTCTGGCCGACATTGTCGAGAAGCTTTCCTTCGGCTCGCTCATGGGCGTGCTGTTGCTGACGGCGCTGTTCTCGCTGATTCTGGGCATGGGCCTGCCTACTACCGCGAACTATATTGTCACCGCCACCCTGCTGGCGCCGGTAATCGTCGCGCTCGCTGCTTCGCACGGACTCGAAGTGCCACTGGTCGCGGTGCATCTGTTTGTGTTTTATTTCGGGATTATGGCCGATGCCACTCCGCCAGTCGCACTCGCTGCCTACGCGGCGGCCGGGCTATCTGGCGCCGATCCGCTCGAAACCGGAATACAGGGTTTCATCTACGAGTTGCGCACAGCTATCCTGCCGTTCGTATTCCTGTTCAACACCGAATTGCTGATGATAGGCATCACTTCCTGGTGGCATTTTGTTTTGGTCATAGTGGTCGCCTTGGGCGCCTGTTTCACCTTCGCTGCAGCGACGCATCGCTATTTCATCGTGGCTAACCGCTGGTGGGAGACATTGGCGCTGCTCCTCGTGGCTTTTTCTCTGTTCCGCCCCGACATCTACCGCGATTGGTTCTACCCGCCGTTCCAATTGCAGCCGGCGAGCGAAGTACAGAAAGTTGTCGATCAACTGGAAGAGGGTCGCAACATGCGGCTGCGAGTCGAAGTGAATGACAAGGGTACAATAGATGAACATACCTTCATCCTGCCCGTGACTAAAGGCCCGGCGGATAAGCGTCTGGAACGCGTGGGACTGACTACGCAGATGGAGGGGGACAGGTTGGAGATCGTCGATATCGGCATCGACAGCCCAGCAGAAAAAGTCCGGATGAATGCGGCAAATAAGAATCGGATCCTTGGCATCGAGACGCGCATTCCACAGCCGGACAAGGAATGGTATGCCTTGCCGGCATTCCTACTGCTTGCGCTGATAGTGGTGATTCAACGCCGGCGCTTGGGTGCAGCTTAAGAGGCGAACGGGTAGATTCGATGTTACTGATGGTCAAATCGAATAAATGGCGTGAGCATCGGCAGCGATTCGAGGTCGGGTACCCCATCATGGCCACACGAATTTCGCCCCCTTTATGCCACCATTTTCGATCCAGGCTGCTTGACTAGCGTGCAACCTTGAACGCCGAGATCGCACTCTTTCTAATCCAGGACGGCCTTACGAATGGCGCGATTTACGCGTTACTTGCCTTGGCCTTGGTGCTGGTATTCGCAGTGACGCGGGTGATTTTCATCCCGCAGGGCGAGTTTGTCACTTACGGGGCCCTGACTCTTGCAAGCCTTCAGTTAGGTAAGCTGCCGGGAACGGCTTGGCTACTACTGGGGGTGGGTCTGGCCGTAGCGATTGTTGAGTTGACCCAGTCGTTGTATTTGGGCGCAGCGCAGCGCATTCCAGCCATAGTTTTCAAGTATATTGTAGCGCCAGTCGGATTGCTGTGGCTTACCTGGTGGGCCGCACCGCAGAAGCCAGCGCTCACATTTCAGATTTTTCTTACGCTGGGACTGGTGGTTCCACTGGGTCCCATGGTTTATCGTTTGGCCTATCAGCCCCTTGCCAATGCTTCAGTGTTGGTTTTGCTGATCGTTTCAGTAGCGGTGCATTTTGCAATGACCGGACTGGGACTGGTGTTCTTTGGCGCAGAGGGGTCGCGTACACCGCCATTCTCCGACGCGCAATTCAAGTTGGGGGTGCTCAACGTTTCCGGGCAAAGTCTATGGGTGATAGGTGCGAGCATAGGGCTAATCGTGGCGCTGTATTTTTTTTTCGAGCGCACCATCTACGGTAAGGCGCTACGTGCGACCGCAATCAATCGTGTGGGAGCGCGACTGGTAGGCGTATCTCCAGCCATGGCTGGAAAGTTGAGTTTCACGCTGGCGGCGCTGATTGGTGCTCTTTCTGGCATATTGGTCGCGCCCATTACTACGATTTACTACGATTCGGGTTTCCTGGTCGGGCTAAAGGGATTCGTAGGCGCCATCATGGGCGGTCTGGTGAGCTATCCCGTCGCCGCGGCTGGCGCGCTACTTGTAGGGATGCTCGAAGCTTACTCATCGTTCTGGGCTAGCGCCTACAAGGAAGTTATAGTTTTCACGCTGATTATTCCGGTGCTGGTCTGGCGTTCGATCACCGCGCGTCATATCGAGGAAGAAGAGGAATGACACGGGCACGCTTCGTCCTCGGTGTGTTCCTCGCATTCATGCTGGTCGCGCCATTGGTGTTGCCTGAATTCCAGATCACCCTGCTCAACTACATCGGCTTGTACAGCATGGTGGCGCTAGGTCTGGTTCTATTAACTGGGGTGGGCGGCTTAACTTCGTTCGGGCAGGCGGCGTTCGTCGGGCTAGGCGCTTACACTACTGCCTATCTGACCACAGTACATGGTTTCTCTCCATGGCTGACCCTGCTTGGAGGGTTAGCGCTTACTTTCGTTATTTCTGTTTTCCTTGGCTTTATCAGCCTGCGCCTTTCGGGTCATTACCTGCCGCTGGGAACCATAGCTTGGGGCATCAGTTTGTACTTCTTATTTGGTAATATGGAATTTCTCGGTGGACATACCGGGATATCCAGCCTGCCACCGATCAATTTCTTTGGCGTGGTATTGGACTCGGGCCGCAAGTTCCATTACCTCATCTGGACCCTGGCATTACTGGCGTTGCTGTCCATATACAATCTTCTTGATTCGCGCTCCGGCCGAGCCATTCGCGCCCTAAAAGGAGGCGGTTTGATGGCCGAAAGTTTTGGCGTCGATACGGCAAGGATGAAAATCATTATTTTCGTCTATGCGGCGTTGTTAGCCAGTCTGTCCGGCTGGCTTTACGCACACCTGCTCCGTTTTGTGAATCCTACGCCGTTCTCCATCAATGCCGGCATTGAATATTTATTCATGGCCGTTGTCGGCGGTGCAGCCTCTGTGTGGGGCGCAGTAATTGGCGCAGGAATCCTCACCATACTCAAGCAGTGGCTGCAGGATTTGCTGCCCAGATTGCTGGGTCAAAGCGGTAATTTCGAAATGATCGTTTTTGGCGTGCTCCTGGTTTTGTTGTTGCAGCGCGCGCGAGACGGAATTATGCCCCTTGTGATACATCACTTCCCCGAACCGAATAAGCCGCTGGTGTCAGTGACGCATGCGCTATCAATGCGCGCGCGGCCAAACGTGGGCGAAAATTTGTTGGAACTGAAGGCGACACGCAAGGCATTTGGCGGGTTACTGGCGGTTAACGACCTGTCGTTTTCTATGAATAGCGGGGAAATTCTGGGGCTGATTGGTCCAAATGGCGCTGGCAAGAGTACCGTATTTAATTTGGTTACGGGGGTACTCCAGGCCACCGGCGGTGAAGTCATTTTCCGCGGCGAGCGCATCAACACACTGTCTTCGCGCGCCATAGCCGCGCGCGGCATGGCGCGTACTTTCCAGCAGGTACATCTGTTGCCATCCATGAGTGTTCTGGAGAATGTTGCGATCGGCGCACATCGGCGCGGGGAGAAGGGCGTGGTCAGTGCGGCTTTGCATCTGGAGCGTTCGGAGGAGGCGCAACTGCTTGCGGAAGCTGCTCGCCAAATTGGACGCGTGGGGCTGGGGGAGAGCCTTAACGAACAGGCCGGCAACTTAGCGCTGGGCCAACAGCGCATCCTGGAGATTGCGCGTGCGCTTTGTGCGGATCCGGTTCTGCTGCTGCTGGATGAGCCTGCTGCTGGTCTGCGATACCAGGAAAAGCGCTCCCTTGCGGAACTTCTACGCAAGCTCAAATCCGAAGGTATGAGTGTTCTGTTAGTCGAGCACGACATGGATTTCGTGATGAAACTGGTGGACCGGCTGGTGGTAATGGATTTCGGCGAAAAACTGGCCGAAGGATTGCCGCAGGAGATTCAGTCGAATCCAGTGGTGCTTGAAGCTTATCTCGGTGGCGTCAAGTGAGCACGCTATTGGAAGTCCGCGGTTTATCTGTAGCCTATGGCAAGGTGGAAGCAGTACATCATGCCGGGTTGCGTGTGGAAGAGGGCAGGATAGTTACGGTCATCGGCCCCAACGGCGCAGGCAAGACTACGTTGCTGGCTGCCCTCATGGGGATGTTAGCTGCGCGCGGCAGCGTAAGATATCTGGGACAGGATATTGCGCGCATAGAGCCGGAGCAGCGCGTCAGCAGAGGCTTGTGCCTAGTGCCTGAGCGCCGCGAATTGTTTGCTGCCATGACGGTCGAGGACAATCTCGTGCTCGGCGCTTTTCATCGCTATCGAAAACGCGACAAGTCTATCGCGGAGGATTTCGAAAAGGTCTATCAGCTGTTTCCTCGACTGAAAGAGCGCCACCTGCAGCTTGCCGGTACGCTTTCTGGCGGAGAGCGCCAAATGCTTGCGCTGGGGCGCGCCCTGATGAGCCGTCCACGCCTATTAATGCTGGACGAACCCAGTCTGGGCTTGGCGCCGCTGATTGTTCGCGATATCTTTCAGATTATTTTCCGACTACGCGAAACAGGTGTATCCATTCTGTTGGTCGAACAGAACGCGCGCGCTGCGCTACAGGTGGCCGATTTTGGGTATGTACTTGAAACCGGCGAAATCGTGCTGGAGGGGCCGAGTGTCGAACTCGCTTCCAATCCTCGCGTCATCGAAAGCTATCTGGGACTGGCTTCGGGCAAGGTTGTCTGAATGTCCCATTGTTCCACGTGGAACAGTAAGGCAGGGCTCTGCTTGTGGAGCGTTATCCATCACCGCGTTTTCTCAACGGATGTTTTGCGTTTGTGCGTACATCACGGATGAATGCCGCATTCGGCGCATCCCAGGTCGTGCTTTTATTATCCTTCGCCCCAATTCATGCACTACATTGAGCCATTAATGTTATGCGGAGAGAATCTATTCGCATGAAATCAATGGGCTAGCTAAAATCCGCTTGGAACGTGACTGCATTACATTGTTCCACGTGGAACAACTGCTTACGGCTTGAGGGAAAACGGCGTAAAATCGCGCCTCTTTCGCATGGCAATGGGCGTATGCATTTTCCTACTTTATTCGACGTGATCGTAGTTGGCGGCGGACACGCCGGGACCGAAGCTGCGCTGGCAGCCGCACGGTCCGGAAGCAACACTTTGCTGCTCACGCATAATATTGAGACCTTGGGACAGATGTCCTGCAATCCCTCCATTGGCGGTATCGGCAAGGGTCATCTGGTGAAGGAAATCGACGCGTTGGGCGGCGCCATGGCGATCGCTACGGACGAGGCTGGAATTCAGTTTCGCATACTTAATTCGAGTAAAGGCGCGGCGGTGCGCGCCACCCGCGCTCAGGCCGACAGGTTACTTTACAAACAGGCAATCCGTTCGCGCCTGGAGAAACAGCCTAATCTTACTTTGTTTCAGCAAGCGGTGGACGATCTCACGCTTGAGGGTGACCGGGTTAGTGGCGTGGTAACGCAACTGGGTGTGCATTTCCGCGGACATGCAGTGGTGCTTACTGCCGGTACTTTTTTGTCTGGCCTGATACATGTCGGAATGGTTAGTTATCAGGCGGGCAGGGCGGGTGACCCACCCTCTATCAGTTTGGCAGCGCGGTTACGTGAATTGAAGCTTCCGGTCGGTCGATTGAAAACCGGAACGCCACCGCGCATAGACGGTCGTTCAATTGATTTTTCGGCGATGCAAGAGCAGCCGGGGGACGAACCGGCGCCGGTTTTTTCCTACGTCGGCAGACGCGACATGCATCCGCGCCAATTGCCTTGCTTCATTACTCACACGAATCCGCGCACGCACGAGATCATTCGCGGTGGCCTCAACCGTTCGCCTTTATATACAGGAATGATTGAAGGAATAGGCCCACGCTATTGCCCTTCCATTGAAGACAAAATTCATCGCTTCGCTAGCAAGGCGAGCCATCAGATTTTCCTTGAGCCCGAAGGGCTCACGACTAACGAGTTCTATCCGAACGGTATTTCGACCAGCTTGCCATTCGATGTACAGCTCGAACTTGTGCGCTCAATAAAGGGCCTCGAACAGGCGCATATATTGCGCCCCGGTTATGCCATCGAGTATGACTTCTTCGACCCAAGGGGACTAAAGGCTTCGCTCGAAACGAAAGCCATTTCAGGACTTTTTTTCGCTGGGCAAATAAACGGCACAACCGGCTATGAAGAGGCCGCCGCTCAAGGTTTGCTCGCTGGCATCAATGCCGCCTTACAGGTAAAAGGACAGGACGCCTGGTGTCCACGACGGGACCAAGCTTATATCGGGGTACTAGTGGACGATCTCATCACCCGCGGCGTGTCCGAACCCTATCGCATGTTTACCAGCCGCGCCGAATACCGTCTAATGCTGCGCGAGGACAATGCGGACTTGCGCTTAACCGAGTTGGGTCGTGGACTGGGTCTAATTGACGACGAGCGTTGGGGCGCCTTCGAAAAAAAGCGCGAAGCCGTTGCAAAGGAACTTGAACGACTCAGCTCCACCTGGATTAATCCTAAAATGATATCGGAGGCAGAGGCGGAGAGAGTTTTAGGCAAAGCCATAGAACGAGAGTATGCGCTCACTGATTTGCTGCGACGCCCAAATGTGAGCTATGCAAGCCTGATGTCTCTGCCTGGTGCGGGTGAAACGGCCGTTGACCCGCGGGTGGCTGAACAGGTCGAAATCCAGATCAAGTACGGCGGTTATATTGTGCGTCAGCGCGACGAAGTGTTGAAGCGCGAGCAATGTGAGGCGATCGCGTTGCCGTGCGATCTTGACTACCGCACCGTACGCGGCTTGTCCAAGGAAGTGCAGCAAAAGCTGAATCAGCATAAACCCGAAACAATAGGCCAAGCTTCGCGCATCTCGGGCCTGACGCCCGCCGCTATATCCTTGCTGCTGGTATACCTGAAGCGGGGCTTCGAGAGCAGAAACATGCTTGGGAGAGCATCCGCTCAGACGAAAACGATGTGCGGTCACGAAGCTCCCGACGACATTTTTTCGGATGATTCCCGCGAAAAGCGACCTGCAGCATGAGTACGGCTGATCAGTTGAAGCGTGGACTAATTGAGATCAGATTGACGCTGGAAGAAGACATTCAGCGGAGTTTGCTCGACTACATTGCGCTGATCGAAAAATGGAATAGCGCATACAATCTTACCGCGATACGCGAGCCAGAAAAAATGGTGAGCCATCACCTGCTTGACAGCTTGGCGGTTGCGCCGCATCTGCACGCCAAGCGCCTCCTCGATGTGGGCAGCGGTGCGGGCTTGCCCGGCATTCCGTTGGCGCTTGCCAGGCCGAAGATGCATGTGACAGTGCTCGACAGCAATCACAAGAAGGCCGCGTTTCTGACCCAAGCGGTGATCGAGTTGAAGCTGAGTAATGCGGACGTATGCAACGAACGCGTTGAATCCTGGCAGACGCAGAACAAGTTCGACGCGATCATTTCGCGTGCCTTCTCGGACATGGGCGAGTTCGTGCGCATTGCCAGGCACCTGCTTGCCCCCGGCGGGGTGTTCGTGGCAATGAAAGGCTTGCATCCCTATGAGGAAATCGAAAAGTTACCGCCAGATTGCAAGGTGCGCCAAGTGTTCCCGCTTGCGATCCCGGGCGTTGAAGGCGCGCGCCATCTGGTAATGATCGAACTGGACGAACGGGCAGCGGGATGCAACTGGACCAAATAACGAATTGCGGCGCCTATTCCCATGCATCGATTGCACGCATAGGGGATGTTCGAGGAAGCGTGCCCGCGGTGGAAAGAATTCGATGATTCCGCGCATCCTCGCCATCGCCAACCAGAAGGGCGGGGTGGGAAAGACCACGACCAGCGTCAATCTTGCCGCGGGACTTTCCGGAGTCGGCAAGCGAACGCTACTGATTGACCTTGACCCGCAGGGCAACGCCACAATGGGTAGCGGTATCGACAAGCGCAATCTGGAGAGCTCCGTTTACCAGGTGCTACTCGGGCTGACAACCGTGCAGTCGGTGCTGAAAAAGTCTGAAAGTGGCAGTTACGATCTGGTGCCGGCCAATCGCGAACTTGCTGGCGCCGAGGTCGAAATGGTTGCTTTGGAGAACCGCGAGACACGGCTCAAGTCTGCAATATGGACAATTGGTGCCGAATACGATTTCATTCTCCTCGACTGCCCGCCTGCACTTAACCTACTTACTCTCAATGGCCTGGTCGCGGCTGATGCGGTAATCATCCCGATGCAATGCGAGTATTACGCCTTGGAAGGCCTGAGCGACCTTGTAGAGACCATACGCAAGGTGCGCAAGCATCTCAATCCGCGGATCGAGATTGAAGGCTTGCTGCGCACTATGTACGATCCGCGTAATTCGCTCGCGCAGCAGGTATCGGAACAGCTTCAGCAGCATTTTGGCGACAAGCTGTATGCGACCATCATCCCGCGCAACGTGCGTTTGGCGGAAGCACCGAGCTATGGTGCACCAGCGGTGAGCCTGGACAAGGCATGCAAGGGTTCGCAAGCCTATATCGCGCTGGTGGATGAGGTGCTGTCGCGCTCGGCCATTGCGTCTGTATAGAAAAAAGGGAAAAAATGAAAGGACTTGGACGCGGCTTGGATGCGCTTTTAGCCAACGGCGATGAGACCGGGGGCGAAACCCTGAAAACCGTGAAGCTCGAAGAGCTTCAGCCGGGAAAATACCAGCCGCGCACGCGCATGGACCAGGGATCGCTGGAAGAACTGGCGCGCTCTCTAAAAGCTCAGGGCTTGATGCAGCCAATTCTGGCGCGCAGCCTTGGCAAGGGGCGTTTCGAGATCATCGCCGGTGAGCGGCGCTGGCGTGCGGCGAAGATAGCCGGTTTGCGCGAAGTTCCGGTGGTGGTCCGTGATGTGCCGGATTCGGCGGCGCTGGCTATGGCATTGATCGAGAACATCCAGCGAGAGAATCTGAATCCGCTGGAAGAGGCGACCGGCATTCACCGTTTGATCAACGAATTCAAAATGACACACCAGGAGGCGGCAGAGGCTGTGGGTCGCTCCCGAGCCACAACCAGCAATCTGCTGCGGTTGCTTAACCTGCCACAGTCAGTGCAGGCTCTGCTCTACGACGGCAAAATCGACATGGGTCATGGCCGGGCACTGCTCGCGCTGGAGGGCCGACGCCAGGAGGAGGTGGCAAAGCGAGTGGCCGAGCTCGGGCTGTCTGTGCGCGAAACCGAGAAAGTGATTCAGGATATTCTCAATCCGAAGCAGAAAAAACAGATCACCCTTAAGGCCAGCCGGGACATACTGCGCTTCGAGGAAAATCTGTCCGAAAAATTTGGCACGACAGTCGAAATCAAACCAGGCAAGAAAGGTGCTGGCAAGTTGGTAATCAGCTACGCCAGCCACGAGCATCTGGACGATCTGCTATCGAAACTCAGAGGCTGACACAAATGTATTGTCAGGCCAGCGAAGCGTCAAACCACGATTCCTTCGGCCGGCCCATCGCCGCATCAGCAGGATCGTAGTTCGCCCAATATTTGCGAAGGACCGTTGCCTAACGCGCAACGCCTATTGTTTGGTTGCGGTGATTATCTGGAAGTTGCCGAAGAAATAAGTGGTGCGCTCGCACTTCCAGCCGCCCATGGCGTCAAGACCGGCGAGCGGATCGTGGGTATCCCAGAGGGCAAGCCCAAGCGGCTCGAACACTTTGAAGTAGGTCCAACTCAGGGCACGCAACACCCACAATTCGGGCCGGTGAAATTCGGCTAAATAGAGCTTTCCGCCCGGTGCAAGCATGCGTCCCGCCTCGGACAGCGCACGTCCCTTCAACTGATGCGGCAGCTCATGCAGCAGAAAGAAAATGACATTGGCGGCTACGCTGCCCTCTGCCTGTGTCATGGAGGTGGCATTGTCTTCGATGAAATCCACCTTGCCTGAAAAGCGGCCGAGTTTGCTCTTCGCGTGTATGAGCTCATTGTGAATGATATCGGCAATAAGCACGCGCTCGGCACCAGCCTCGATGGCGGCTGTAACCACGCGCGGAATCACGTTTCCAAAGGCACAAGACGTGATCAGCACTTTTTTGCCTCTCAGATCCGATTGTCCGAGTCCGGAGACGATCTTCGAGACTAGGCGGTGATACTGAAACAGCAGTATGGCCGAGATGATGGGCTGAAAATCGACAAGTTTGATGAGCCGCATGTTCGAATAGATCGGATAGACGTGTGACTTCTCGCTTTGTGCGCCGGTCGCGAGACCACGCAGGACCAGCGCGCCTCTGGTCACCACAAAGAAAAACAGCCCGGTGGAGGCAAGCAGAAAACATAGGGCAAACGCTCCTGTCATCAACCACGTATTCATTGCAACACCTCAAGGATCAAATGTTCGCCAAGCGAAAAGATTGCACAGTATCGCGACTTTTCTTCGCGCCATCAAGCAAATCAAAGCTAGGCGTATGCCCGCCTTTTGGACTTTAGCTAAATACCTTCATCCCCGCATGCGCATATTGATGTGGATCAAAGATTTGCACGCTTAATGACGGAATTCCGAATTGACCATGATTGTCGCAAGCCGTTATAATTTCACCGTTTCGCAGCGAGGATAGCAGCGAGTGTGGCGAATGTTCCGCCCGGCAATCGGGTCGCAAGTACTGGCCACGACAATCATTGCGTCGATCGCGGCCTGGAATGCGGGCATACACGGCGCGATATCGGCGTCGTTGGGCGGTCTGATCAGCATTGCCGCCGGGCTGGTGTTCGTGTGGCTGACCGCTAGCAACAAAGTTAGATCCGCGGGGGAGGTCCTGCTCGTCGCATTCAAGGCTGAGGCGGCGAAACTTTTCCTGGCAATTCTTCTGCTCTGGCTTGTGCTGACGCTTTATCAAGCAGTCTTCATAGTCGGGCTGATAGGATCGTTTGTCGTTTCAGTCTTGATTTTCAGCATGGCTTTGTTTGCGGGCGACAAGACGTAGCGTGAATTGCGCTTACTTTTGGTTATGGACAGATCGGGTTAGACACAATGGCTTCCGGGCAAGAACTTACTGCAACTAGTTATATCCAACACCACTTGGGCTTCAACGCCCAGTCCGTTGGGGACACTGCTTTCTGGACGCTACACGTCGATTCGCTAGCGACCGGGGTGATCCTCGGGGTCGTCGCTACAGCCTTAATGTGGTGGGTGGCGCACGGTGCTACGGCAGGCGTGCCGAACAAGCGCCAGGCCTTTGTCGAATTGCTGTTCGGTTTTGTCGACGACCAAGTCAAGGGCATTTTCCACGGCAAGCGCGACTTCGTTGCGCCTACCGCACTCACCGTGTTCGTGTGGGTGTTGCTTATGAACGCCATGGACTTCCTGCCAGTCGACATCATGGCCTGGATTCTGACGAACGTGTTTCACCAGCACGAATTCCGCATAGTTCCCACGGCTGACGTCAATACCACCTTTGCCCTGTCGTTGTCGGTGTTTTTCCTAATGATCTTTTTCAGCATCAAGGTGAAGGGCTTAAGCGGCTGGATCCACGAATTATTTTGCGCCCCCTTCGGATCAAATCCGTTGCTGTGGCCGTTCAACTTCCTGTTCAACATGGTCGAATACGTGTCCAAGCCGCTGTCGCACTCGTTGCGGCTGTACGGCAACATGTATGCGGGCGAGATTATTTTCCTGCTGTTGTGGCTCTGGGCCGCGACCAGCATAAGTGGCGCTTTCTTCGGCGCGTTGCTCGGTGTCGGCTGGTCCATTTTTCACATTCTGATTGTGATCCTGCAGGCGTACATATTCATGATGCTAACCATCGTGTATATCGCGATGGCGCATGAAAGCCATTGATTTCCCATTAACCCCCCGATAGCACTTCACTTCGTTTAAGAAAGGACATTACGATGGATAAAATTCAAGCCTTGGCAATGATTCAGGCCTATACCGGTATCGGCATCGGCCTGATCGTCGGATTGGGAGCCATGGGCGCCTGTATCGGCGTGGCCCTGATGTGCAGCCGCTTCCTCGAGGGCGCTGCGCGCCAGCCGGAACTGATCCCGCAACTACAGGCCAAGGTGTTCCTGTTGCTCGGCCTGATCGACGCTTCGTTCATTATCGGCGTTGGCGTGGCAATGTTGTTCGCGTTCGGCAATCCGTTGCTGGCCGTCATTCCCAAGTAATTGATCTCCCGGCCATCGATTGTGGCCGAGACACTTTGTCTGCTTCCGGATTGTCCGGACTAGGGAAGAGAACATGAACATCAACTTAACACTGATCGCGCAGGCGGTTTCGTTCGCCGTCTTCATCCTGTTTACGGTCAAATTCGTCTGGCCGCCGCTGATGAAAGCGATCGAAGAGCGGCAGAAACAGATCGCCGACGGATTGGCTGCGGGCGAGCAAGGCAAGCAACAACTGGAGGTGTCCGGCAAGCTTGCGAACGAGGAACTAGGGAAAGCGCGAGTGCGCGCCGCCGAAATGATCGCCCAAGCCGAAAAGCGAGGTTTGCAGATGATAGACGAAGCCAAGAACTCGGCCAAGGCAGAGGGCGATCGCATGATCGCCGGCGCTAAGTCTGAAATTCAGCAGGAAGTTTCCAGCGCCAAGGAAGCCTTGCGCGAGCAGGTGGCGGCTCTGGTGGTAAGCGGGGCGGAGAAAATCCTGCAACGCGAAGTCAACGCCCAAGCACACGCTGAGCTGCTCAACCAGCTGAAGCGGGAGCTCTAGACCCTTATGGCCGAGACAGCTACTCTCGCGCGGCCCTACGCCGAGGCGGTGTTTCGTCTCGCCGACGCAGGCGGAATCCTCGCCCCATGGTCTGCCATGTTGCGCAACCTGGCACAGGTGGCAGCACACCCGGACATGCAGGAATGCCTAGCCAAGTATGACCTGACCGGCGAACAACTGCAGGAATTGTTCCTGTCCCTCTGCCCGGGGAACCTTTCGGCAGAGGCGAGAAATTTCGTCCGGCTCCTTATCGAATACGACCGTCTCACGCTGCTGCCCGAGATTTTTGCGCAGTTCGAGATGCTCAAGAACGAGCGTGAAGGCGTGGTAGACGCCCAAATCGCCACCGCCTTCGCATTGGAGGCCGACCAGCTCGCGGGCCTGGTGGCGGACCTGGAAAAGCGCTTCAAACGAAAGATCAATCCACAGGTAAGCATTGACCGCGATCTCATCGGCGGAGTTTGCGTGGTCGTAGGCGACGAAGTCATCGACGGCTCGGTGCGTGGCAAGCTGGACGCGATGGCCGCAGGATTGCTCGCGAACTGAGCGTCGCTCGAAAGATAATTTAGGTTCAGGAGAAAGCATGCAACAGTTAAATCCTTCCGAGATCAGCGAGCTGATCAAGAGCAAGATCCAGAATCTTGCGCTGTCCGCTGACGTTCGCACCCAGGGGACGGTGGTTTCGGTAACCGATGGCATCTGCCGCATCCACGGCCTATCCGATGTGATGGCTGGGGAGATGCTGGAATTTCCCAACAGCACCTTTGGCCTCGCGCTCAATCTCGAGCGCGACTCGGTTGGCGCGGTTGTACTCGGACCCTACGAACACATCTCCGAAGGCGACACGGTAAAGTGCACCGGCCGCATTCTGGATGTGCCGGTCGGTCCGGAACTCATCGGCCGCGTGGTCAACTCGCTCGGCCAGCCGATCGACGGCAAAGGCCCGATAAACGCCAAAATGACAGACGTGATCGAAAAAGTGGCGCCAGGAGTGATCGAACGGAAATCGGTATCGCAGCCGGTGCAGACCGGCCTGAAGTCAATCGACTCCATGGTGCCAATCGGCCGCGGCCAGCGCGAATTGATCATCGGCGACCGTCAGACCGGCAAGACTGCGGTGGCCATCGACACCATCATCAACCAGAAGGGCAAGGACCTGATCTGCGTTTATGTAGCAATCGGGCAAAAGGCCTCCTCGGTAGTCAACGTGGTACGCCGGCTCGAAGAGCATGGCGCCATGGCCTATACCATTGTGGTCGCCGCCACCGCATCCGAGTCCGCCGCGATGCAATACATCGCTCCCTACTCCGGCTGCACCATGGGCGAATATTTCCGCGACCGTGGCCAGGACGCACTGATTATATACGACGATCTGACCAAGCAAGCCTGGGCTTATCGTCAGGTGTCCCTACTGCTGCGGCGCCCGCCGGGTCGCGAAGCCTATCCAGGCGATGTGTTCTACTTGCACTCGCGGCTGCTCGAACGCGCCGCGCGGGTAAACGAGGAGTACGTCGAAAAATTTACCAAGGGCGCGGTTAAGGGCAAAACCGGGTCGCTTACCGCGCTGCCAGTGATCGAAACTCAGGCCGGCGACGTCACGGCCTTTGTGCCGACCAACGTGATATCGATTACCGACGGACAGATTTTCCTCGAAACCGATCTGTTCAACGCCGGCATACGCCCGGCCATCAACGCCGGCATTTCGGTATCTCGTGTTGGCGGCGCAGCGCAAACCAAGGTAATCAAGAAACTGGGAGGCGGCGTGCGCCTGTCCCTGGCCCAGTACCGGGAACTGGCTGCATTCGCCCAGTTTGCGTCAGACCTTGACGAAGCCACCAGGAAGCAATTGGAGCGCGGGCGCTTGGTGACCGAACTGATGAAGCAGCCGCAGTATGAACCGCTGCAAGTATGGGAAATGGCGCTTACCCTGTTCGCGGTGAATAACAGCTATTTTGACGACATCGACACGAATAAGGCGCTGGCAGCCGAGCGCGCCCTGCGTGCTTACTGCAAAGACAAGTACGCTGCGCTTATCGATCGGATCGAAAGCACCAAGGACCTGACCAAGGAAGACGAAGTTACGCTGCACGAAGCGGTCAAGGACTTCAAGAAGAACGGGACGTATTAATCGATTAGCGTATCGCTCCCGCCCTTAGCGGGACCGACGAACCAAGAGACAGGCAATGGCAGGTTCAAAGGAAATCAAGACCAAGATCAAGAGCGTGCAAAACACGCGCAAGATCACCAAAGCAATGGAAATGGTCGCGGCGTCCAAGATGCGGAAGGCGCAGGAACGCACGCGCGCAGCCCGACCCTATGCTGAAAAGATCCGTAACGTCGCGGCCCATCTTTCCCACGCCAATCCCGAGTACCGCCATCCCTATCTTGTCGTCCGCGACACGGTAAAGAAGGTCGGCATCATCGTTATCACCGCGGACAAGGGTCTGTGCGGCGGTCTGAACACCAACGTCCTGAGGATGGCCCTGTCCAAGATGCGCGAACTGGAGGCGCAAGGCGAAAGCTTCGAGGTGTGCTGCATCGGCAACAAGGGCCTGGGTTTCATGCAACGCCTTGGCGCCAACGTCGTTTCGCACGTGGTCGGCCTGGGCGACAAACCCCACATGGAACGATTGATCGGCGCACTGAAGATCATGCTTGACGGTTACGTCTCGGACCGCTTCGACCGGCTCGTTATTTTTTACACCAAATTCGTCAATACCATGAAGCAGGAGCCGGTGATGGAGCAGCTCTTGCCGCTGTCGGGCGAGAAGCTCGGCGCGCCGGAAGGCTCCTGGGACTACATTTACGAACCGGACGCCAAATCCGTGCTCGACCAGACCCTCACGCGCTACATCGAGGCTCTTATTTACCAGTCGGTAACCGAGAACATGGCCTCCGAGCAAAGCGCACGCATGGTGGCAATGAAGGCTGCGAGCGATAACGCGGGCAGCGTCATTGACGAGCTGACGCTGATATACAACAAGTCACGCCAGGCGGCGATCACCAAGGAACTGTCGGAGATTGTGGCCGGCGCGGCGGCAGTATGACGCGACGGTTTGAGCAATTGAGCAAGACTAATGGGTGCGACGCGCCCGTTACGGCGAAGCCAGATTGCTAAAACGGCGGCGGTTTGAGATACCAGGCCGAATTTGAATTGAACTACTAGGAAACGACGATGAGCCAAGAAGGAACAATCGTACAGTGCATCGGGGCCGTGGTGGACGTGGAATTCCCGCGCGACCAGATGCCGCATATCTATGACGCGCTGAAGATGGACGAGATCGGGCTGACGCTCGAAGTCGAACAGCAGCTCGGCGATGGCATTGTCCGCACCATCGCGCTGGGATCCTCCGATGGCTTGCGCCGCGGCATGAAAGTGATCAACACCAATGCGCCGATTTCGGTCCCCGTGGGACCGAAGACGCTTGGCCGCATCATGGACGTGCTTGGCCGACCGATCGACGAAGCGGGCCCAATCGGTGCCGAAAAAGTGGCGTCTATCCACCGCATGGCGCCCAAGTACGACGAGCTGTCACCCAGCCAGGAGCTATTGGAGACCGGCATCAAGGTGATCGACTTGGTATGCCCTTTCGCCAAGGGCGGCAAGGTCGGCCTGTTCGGGGGCGCCGGCGTGGGCAAGACAGTGAACATGATGGAGCTGATCAACAACATCGCGAAGAAACATAGCGGCCTGTCGGTGTTTGCCGGCGTGGGTGAGCGCACGCGTGAGGGCAACGACTTCTACCACGAGATGAAAGACGGCGGTGTGCTCGACAAGGTCGCGCTGGTCTATGGCCAGATGAACGAGCCGCCCGGCAATCGCCTGCGCGTGGCGCTGACCGGCCTCACCATGGCCGAATACTTCCGCGATGAGGGTCGCGATGTGCTGTTCTTCGTCGACAACATCTATCGCTTCACGCTCGCAGGGACAGAAGTGTCGGCGTTGCTGGGCCGCATGCCGTCGGCGGTGGGTTATCAGCCGACGCTGGCCGAGGAGATGGGCCGGCTACAGGAGCGCATTACCTCCACCAAGACTGGGTCCATTACCTCGATCCAGGCCGTATATGTGCCGGCCGATGACCTGACCGACCCGTCGCCAGCGACGACTTTCGGCCATCTCGACTCGACCGTTGTGCTTTCGCGGGACATCGCTTCGCTCGGCATTTATCCCGCGGTCGACCCGCTGGACTCGACCTCGCGTCAGATGGACCCGCACGTGGTGGGGGAAGAACATTACACCACGGCGCGGGCTGTGCAGCAGACGCTTCAGCGTTACAAGGAGTTGCGCGACATCATTGCCATTCTTGGCATGGACGAACTTTCCCCGGAGGACAAGCTCGCAGTGGCGCGGGCGCGCAAAATCCAGCGCTTCCTGTCGCAGCCATTCGATGTAGCGAAGAATTTTACCGGCCAGGAAGGCAAGTACGTGCCGCTGAAAGAGACCATCAAAGGTTTCAAGGGCATCGTGAACGGCGACTACGATAGTCTTCCAGAGCAGGCCTTCTACATGGTGGGCGGGATCGAGGAAGCGGTCGAAAAAGCGAAGACCTTGCAATAAACGACAATCCCGCTCCGCTTCCTTTGATGTAAGGGACGGATGGCGGGTATGAGGTAAAAAAGTGGCTCATACAATTCACGTAGACGTCGTCAGCGCCGAAGAGGCCATCTACTCCGGCGAAGCCGAGTTTGTCGTGCTGCCAGGGGAAGAGGGAGAATTGGGCATCTACCCCAAGCACACGCCGCTCATTACCCGCATCAAGCCAGGCACGGTCCGTATCAAGCCGGCCGGTGGCGCCGAGGAAGAACTGATATTTGTCGCCGGTGGCATCCTCGAAGTGCAGCCCAATCTGGTCACAGTGCTCGCGGATACCGCCATCCGCGGCCACGACCTGGATGAGGCCAAGGCGCTGGACGCGCAAAAGCGCGCAAGGGAAAACCTGCAGGATCAGACTGGCAAAATGGAATACGCGAAGGCTGTATCCGAACTTGCCGAAGCTGCGGCCCAGATTGCCGCCATCCGCAGACTTCGCCAGCGGAAGTAAGCTGGGGGGTGTGAAGGGAGATATTCGTCCCTTCACAGCTCCTTAGAGCCGAATTCGAATTCATACCCAGAGCACGCCAAGCGGCTCACAACAACGGATAAAACAATGCGTATCCTGCTGCTGGGTTCGATCGCCTACGACAATATCATGGTATTCGAAGGGCGTTTTCGCGAACACATCCTGCCTGACCAGATTCACATGCTAAACGTTGCTTTCCTGGTGCCGGCCCTGCGGCGAGAATTCGGCGGTTGCGCTGCCAATATCGCGTACAACTTGCGCCTTCTGGGAGGCGACCCGCTAATCATGGCCACGGTGGGTGAGGACGCCGAATCCTATTACCGACGGCTGGATGCGTTAGGCATTGCGCGTACGCACGTACGCGAGGTCGCAAATACTTACACCGCGCAAGCGTTCATCACCACTGATCTGGACGATAACCAGATTACAGCCTTTCACCCGGGCGCAATGGGTCACTCGCACCTCAACAAAGTTGCCGATGCCGGCGATGTTGGGCTCGCAATCGTTTCCCCGGATGGCCGCGAGGGCATGTTGCAGCATGCGCACGAATTGCATGAGCTGAATATTCCTTTCGTATTTGATCCGGGCCAGGGGCTGCCCATGTTCTCCGGTGTCGACTTGCTCGAATTTGTGAGACTCGCCAGCTATGTTGCGGTCAACTCATACGAGGGAAAAATGCTGGAGGAGCGGACCGGCGAATCCATTGTAGAGCTTGCGAAACGAGTGAACGCGTTGATCGTCACCCATGGCAGCGCGGGGTCCGAGATTCATGCAGCGGGCCAGCGCCTGGAGATTCCTTGCGTCGGGGTGGACAGCATCGTGGATCCGACCGGCTGCGGGGATGCGTACCGCGCAGGATTGCTGTATGGCATTTCAAAAAACATGGATTGGCGCTCGACCGGGCAGCTTGCTTCGCTAATGGGCGCAATCAAGATCGGCGCCCGCGGCGGGCAAAACCACCTCGCCACGCGCGCCGAAATCGAGGAACATTACCGACGGCATTTCAATGCGCAGTTAGGATGACCCTGCCCAATCAGGCGAAATCGGCCGGTCCGGATTTGCGATCGAACAGGAAGTGAAACAAGGGCAGCCCACGCAGATCGCATGCCGCGACCGTGGAATACTTTGCGTCCGAGTGGTCGGCAGAAGACTAGCCTGCGCTCATCGCATTCCGGATTTTGGCGCCGTCCGCTTCAAGTTGCTCGCGCGGCGGGTTCCTCGCCGGCCAGGAGATATGCATTCCGTCATTGGCATATCGAGGAACGAGATGCAGGTGGAAGTGACTTACGGTCTGGCCCGCGGCCGGTCCATTCGCCTGGTATAAGCTTATTCCCTCTGGCATATAAGCCTTTTTCACCGCCCGCGCCACATGCGCGGCGGTCTGAAATACCGCCGCTGCGAGCTCGTCATTCAGGCCAAAAATATTTTCGATGTGGGGCTTTACTGCCACCAACACGTGACCCGGGTTGACTTGGCCGATGTCCATGAATGCGAGTGTCAGCTCGTCTTCGTGTACCTTGGCCGAAGGAATGAATCCCTCCACAATCTTGCAGAATACGCAGTCATTCATGGTCTTCGCCTCTCGAATGGGTGAAAAAAAGGAAATGGCCGCGCCCGCATAACGCCACACGCCACCGGCGGAGCGTTTGCCTATCCGCCGGGAACCTGGCACTGTTCGCACGGCACTTGGAACAATTTCCTGTCCTCCAGGCGCACCGCGCTCAGGCTTCCGCCCCATACGCAGCCGGTGTCTAGGGCGAGGAGGTCTGGCCGAAGTTTCAGCCCCAATGTAGACCAGTGGCCGCAGATGATCGTGTGGTCGCGGCTTGCGCGCTCCGGGGCGTCGAACCAGGGGAAAAATCCAGACGGCGCCTTGGCAGTCCCGCCCTTGGTACGAAGTTCGATTTTGCCTTGGCCAGAGCAGAAGCGCATTCGGGCCATGGCGTTGACAATGACGCGCAGACGATCCGCGCCGCGCAAGCTTTCGCTCCAGGAGGCCGGCGTGTCGCCATAGAGTTTTGACAGAAAGCCGCGCCAGTCCTTGCCGCGCAGCGCGGTCTCGACTTCGCGCGCCAGTGCCTGCGCCTTGGCAATGCTCCACTGCGGCAACAGGCCTGCATGCACCATCGCCCATTTTCCCTGAACATGCAACATCGGCTGCTGCCGCAGCCAGGACATCAGTTCTTCACGGTCAGAAGCCTCGAGCACAGCATCAAGGGTATCGCCGCGGCGCTTATGCGCTTGCCCAGCCGCCACGGCAAGTAGGTGAAAATCGTGATTGCCGAGTACTGTCACTGCAGCGTCACCAAGGTCCTTCACAAAACGAAGAGTTGCGAGCGAGTCTGGTCCGCGGTTCACCAAGTCGCCTACAAACCACAAGCAATCGCTCGAACGATCGAAGCCGATGGTATCGAGCAGCCGGTAAAGCGCGCCCATGCACCCCTGAACATCGCCGATTGTGTAGATTGCCATGATTAAGCGCCCAAAACCATAAGAAAGCGGATTTGACTTCTAGACCATGCGGTCGAACTTGCGATATTGAATTGCTTCCGCGACATGGTCGGCGGCGATTGCCACGCAACCGGAGAGATCGGCGACCGTGCGCGCCAGCTTCAGCACGCGATGATAGGCGCGCGCGGACAGATTGAGTTTCGCGATGGCCTGTCTGAGCAAAGCCTCAGCCGCCGAACCAGGGGTGCACCACTTGCCGATTTCGCCCGTCACGAGTCGGCTGTTGGCTTTGCCCTGGCGATCGGTCTGGACCCGGTGTGCCGCGGCAACGCGCGCGCGCACTGTGGCGCTGTCTTCCCCCCCAGATTGGCGCAGTAGATCTTCCTGCGGCACCGCGGGTACTTCCAGGTGGATATCGATCCGGTCAAGTAGCGGTCCAGAAATCTTGCCGCGATAGCGTGCCACCTGATCCGGTGTGCAACGGCATTTGCCGCCGAAATGGCCGAAATAGCCGCAGGCACAGGGGTTCATTGCCGCGATCAATTGGAAGCGCGCAGGGAATTCCGCCTGGCGCGCGGAGCGCGAAATCGCCACTCGCCCGGACTCGAGCGGCTCGCGCAGCATTTCCAACACCCTGCGCCCGAATTCGGGCAGCTCGTCCAGGAACAGCACGCCGTGATGGGCAAGTGAAATCTCGCCCGGACGCGGATCGCTGCCGCCGCCGACCAGGGCCACACTGGAAGCGGAGTGATGCGGGGCGCGATATGGCCGGCGCCGGAATTGTTCGACGCGAAATCCGCTTGAACCGAGCGATTGCAGCGCCGCTGATTCCAACGCTTCGGTGTCGTTCATCGGCGGGAGTATTCCGGCAAAGCGCGCGGCCAGCATAGATTTTCCGGTTCCCGGCGGGCCGACCATGAGCAGGCTATGCTCGCCCGCGGCCGCGATCTCAAGGGCGCGTTTCGCCTGTGCCTGGCCTTTGACGTCGGCAAGATCGGGGTATTCAAACCGCGGCGTCTGCGCCGCCGCGGTTACATAGGGCTGCAGCAATTCCCTCTGCGCCAGGTGCGCACATACCTCGAGCAGGGTGTTCGCCGGCAGGATTTGCGCCTCGCGCACCAGGCTCGCCTCTTCGGCGCTCGCGTGCGGCAAAACGAAAGCGCGGCCGCAGCGATGCGCCTTGTAAGTCATGGCGAGTGCGCCGCGGACCGGGCGCAGGTTCCCCGTGAGCGAGAGCTCGCCGGCGAATTCGTATTCGTCCAGCCGATTTGCAGGTAGTTGCCCCGAGGCGGCCAGGATGCCCAAGGCGATGGGCAGATCGAAACGACCGCTTTCCTTGCGCAGGTCCGCCGGCGCGAGGTTGACGGTGAGCCGGCGCGCGGGAAATTCGAATCGGGCATTGACCAGCGCCGCGCGTACCCGGTCGCGGGCCTCCTTCACCTCGGTCTCGGGCAGGCCGACAATGGTGAAGCTCGGCAGTCCGCCAGCTAGTTGAACTTCAACAGTGACTTCCGGCGCATCCATGCCGGCAAGTGCGCGGCTGTGCAGCACGGCTAGCGACATGTGCGTCAGGCATTCGGCTTGGAGGCCCTGGCCTCCAGCTCGGCTACGCGAGCCTCGAGTGCCTTGATTTGCTCGCGGGAGCGTGCGAGCAGCTTTGCCTGAATGTCGAATTCCTCGTGCGTCACCAAATCCAATTTGGCGAAAAACCCGGACAGCAGCGCGCGCAGGTTTTTCTCCGCGTCCTTGGCTGGACTTTGCGCCAGCAGCGCGCTTATCCTGGCGCTCAGGTCATCGAACACGCGATTTTGTTGCATGAAAGTCTCCTGTTTTTTGCCATTTTTTTCAGTCTATCACGCCAGATACAACGCGCCAGAAATCGAAACGGCTGATCGCACCGCTGCTGTGCAGTTCCGGAAAACGACGCACCAGGATAAGGCACAAGCAGCATGAAGCGCGCCACTACTTTATTTAACACATTGATAATAAATTACAAAATAGCTGGCACATGATGTGCTAAGGATTGACCTGCCAGTTTATTCCGTCAACCTCAACCAGGAGATTTTTATGCGAAAGTTATTGCTTGCTTCAGCCGTGTCAGCAGCGTTCTCAATGCCCTTGCTGGCGACCGCTCAGACGGCGCCGGCCCCTGCTGCTGCAGCACCGGCTGCCGCGCCCGCTGCCGCACCAACCCCGGAGCATACGTTTGCCGGTAACTTCGGCCTGTTCAGCGAATACCGGTTCCGAGGCATATCGCAGACCTTCAAGAAACCCGCCATTCAAGGGGGATTCGATTATTCCCACGATAGCGGTATCTACCTTGGCAACTGGAACTCCAACGTCAACGAAGGTGCGGGTTATCCCGCCGGCAATCTGGAGATGGATTTCTACGGCGGCTGGAAGAAAACCTGGGGCGACTGGGGCCTGGATCTCGGCGGGATTTATTATTATTACCCCGGTACCGATGCCAACTTTACAGCGGGGACCCAAATCACGAATCCCAGGACCTTGGCCATTCACACCGGCAGCGTGAACAATAAGGAACTCTACATAGGCGGTTCGTGGAAGTTCCTGTCGTTGAAATACAACCATTCCACCGGTGACTACTTTTCCCAGCCTGGCACCAGAGGCTCGCATTATCTGGATTTGACGGCCACTTACGACTTGGGCAACGGCTGGGGAATAACCGGACACGCCGGTTCGTTCAAACTCAAGAACTGGGATAACGGCCCCGACGCGACCAAAGCCAACTACACCGACTGGAAAATCGGCGTGACCAAGGACATCGGCGGTTATGTGCTGGCTGCTTCCTATATCGGGACCAACGGCAAGGGCAGTTGCGACTCGACCAATCCGGGCTACTACTGCTTCGCCAATCAGGTGCCGTACACAGGTACCCCGGGCAACAGCAACGGCAGCGCCAAGTTCACCAACGCGGCCAACAGTACGCTGCTGCTCTCGTTGAGCAAGACATTCTGATCTGAACCTGCGGCAGGGCGCGCTCCTGCTGTCCTGCCGCCATCTCACAGGGGAGTTCTCATGAAACTGGTAACTGCAATCATCAAGCCGTTCAAGCTTGACGAAGTACGGGAAGCGCTGTCCGCCATAGGCGTTCAAGGCATCACCGTGACCGAAGTCAAGGGATTCGGCCGGCAAAAAGGCCACACCGAGCTTTACCGCGGCGCGGAATATGTGGTGGATTTTCTGCCCAAGGTAAAAATCGAGGCGGCGATCAAGAAAGAAATGCTCGACCAGGCGATTGAAGCCATAGAAAAATCGGCCAGCACCGGCAAGATCGGCGACGGCAAGATTTTTGTATTTGATCTGGCGCAGGTCATTCGCATTCGCACCGGCGAGACCGGCGCGGACGCACTATAGGGAGATGGATGATGAAAAAATTAATAGCTCTACTCGCCTTGTTCGGCGCATGCAGTTTGGCCGCTCCGGCCATCGCGCAGGACAAGCCGGCAGCACCCGCGGCGCAAGCGAAGGCGGCGGAGGCAAAACCGGCCGACGCCAAACCCGCCGAGGCGGCTCCGGCAGCACCGGCGGCGGCCGCCGCCACTGCTTCTGCACCTGCGGCCGCCGCGACGGCAGCGCCGGCGCCGGTACCCAACAAGGGAGACACCGCGTGGATGATAGTCGCCACCGTCCTGGTGATACTGATGACCATCCCGGGGTTGGCACTGTTCTACGGCGGCCTGGTGCGCACCAAGAACATGCTTTCGGTGCTGATGCAGGTATTCGTTACGTTCTCCTTGATCAGCGTGCTGTGGGTGCTCTACGGTTACAGCATCGCCTTCACCGAGGGTAACGCTTTCTTCGGCGGCTTCTCGCGCTTGTTTCTTGGTGGGATGACCCCCGACAGCACTGCCGCGACATTCAGCAAAGGCGTGGTGATACCGGAATACATCTATGTCGTGTTCCAGCTGACTTTCGCCGCCATTACCCCCTGCCTGATCGTGGGGTCGTTTGCCGAGCGCATGAAATTCTCGGCGGTGCTGCTGTTCATGGTGCTGTGGTTTACATTCTCTTACCTGCCGATCGCGCACATGGTCTGGTATTGGCCCGGTCCGGACGCTTTCACCGATGCGGCGGCCGGAGACAAAGCCCTGGCAACTGCGGGATGGCTGTTCCAGAAGGGCGCGCTCGATTTCGCCGGCGGTACGGTAGTGCATATCAACGCCGGTATCGCGGGATTGGTTGGTGCCTACATGCTCGGCAAACGTATCGGCTTCAACAAGGAAGCCATGACGCCGCACAGCCTGACACTGACCATGGTGGGCGCGTCGCTACTGTGGGTGGGTTGGTTCGGTTTCAATGTGGGTTCCAATCTTGAAGCCACCGGCACCGCCGCGCTGGTGTTCGTCAACACTCTGGTAGCAACCGCTGCAGCAACCCTGTCCTGGCTGTTCTTCGAGAACATGTTCAAAGGCAGGCCCTCGATGCTCGGTGCCGCCTCGGGCGCGGTTGCCGGCCTGGTCGCCATTACCCCCGCTTGCGGCTATGTCGGTCCGATGGGTTCCGTCGCACTTGGTGTCCTTGCGGGTGCATTGTGCCTGTGGGGCGTGAGCGGCCTGAAGCGCATGCTGGGCGCGGACGATTCGCTCGATGTGTTCGGTGTGCACGGCGTGGGCGGAATTCTCGGTGCCCTGGGTACCGGCGTATTCGCAGCGCCTTCGTTGGGCGGTGTCGGCATATACGACTACGTAGCCAACAAGACCGCTCCAGACTACTCGATCATGAGCCAGGTGATCATCCAGGGTACAGGGGTGCTGACCACCTTGGTCTGGTCCGGGGTGGTGGCGTTTATCGCCTACAAGATCGTCGATATGGTGATCGGATTGCGCGTGCCGGAAGAAGAAGAGCGCGAAGGTCTGGACATCACTTCCCACGGTGAGACCGCATACCACGTGTAAGCCTGGGGCCGGAATGTGAGGGCAGATTTCCCCTCGTTCCGGCACAGGCGGTAAAGCAGGAAGCCGCTCCCGACGGGAACGGACTACACTCGACGGGCGCCCACTTGGGTGCCCGTTTTTTTGTACACGTGCGCGTGGTGCTGCGGTTTCCCGCTTGACGATTCCACGAGCGCCAGCTTCACCAGCCTGATGCTCAACCCGCCCGTGCGCGCTTCGGGGGCTTTTCCGGCGCAGCCTTGCGCTTGAAATTGGCAGTGTTGCGCCGCATGCAAGCTAGCGCAACCATGCCCGGTTCCGTAAGAAAGGGTTCGACCAGCAGCCCGATGCCTTCGGACACGTATTTGCCCAGGCTGAACCTTGAGCGCAGGGCCCAGTGTTTCAGTGCCCAGGCGTGACAAAAATTGACGTACTGATAGACCAGCAGGTACTCATTTACCTCGCGCATGTATCCGCCGGCGATGCAGGCGCGCAGGCAGCCATGCAGAAGCCGGTTGGTCCTTGTCTCATCCTCCTTTACCAAGGCTCTGCGATCAGCGCGCAGTGATTTGGTCGAGCGGTAGGCAAGTACGGTCGCTTCGCGAAGTCCGTCGATTATGGTGCAGTAGGCCCACAAGGCCATGCACAGGCGTTCTACCGGATGCTTGAAGCCTACAAGTCGCGTTGGGATTTCCTTCTCATACGTTTCGAGCACCAGCTTGAGGGAAAGAAAAAGGATGTCGTCCTTATCCCCGAAATATTGATAGATCAGCCCGGTACTTACCCCGGCTTCCCGGGCAATCTGCGAAATCGTAGTGGTGTAGTAGCCCTCATCTGAAAAAAGCTTGACCGCTGCGCGCAGGATTTGCCCCCGCCGCTCTCCCACCAGCCTGGCATCCGTGACCAGACTTTCCACATGCCCCGGCGATCTCATTGAGTCATTTCGTGTTTGAAATTTACCGCGTCGAAATCCGTGTTCGCATGCACCTTGCGCCACGGAACGGATCTGCGCGCATCCGCTCTGTGGCCATGGAGCCCGTGTTCAGCATCAATCCCGGAATCTGCAACGGACTCAGTTACCCTCGAATGCAGGCTTTTGTTTTGCAACGAAGGCGTTGTATGCACGCGTGAAATCCTTGGTCTGCATGCAAATCGCCTGCGCCTCGGCTTCGGTTTCCAGCGCCTGCTCAATTGTCTGGTTCCACTCCTGATGCAAACATTTCTTGGTCATGGAATGCGCGAACATAGGCCCGTCGGCAATCTCCTTTGCCATTGCCTGCGCCCGCTGCAACAGTTTGTCTTTGGGTACGAGCTCATTGAAAAACCCCCAAGCCTGTCCTTCCTGGGCGGTCATCGCGCGCCCGGTGTAGAACAGCTCCGAGGCGCGGCCCTGGCCGATAATGCGGGGCAGAATGGCGCAAGCCCCCATGTCGCAACCGGCCAGGCCCACCCGCGTAAACAGGAAGGCGGTCTTGCATTCAGGCGTGCCGTAGCGCAGGTCACTTGCCATCGAAATGATTGCTCCCGCTCCGGCGCTGATGCCGTCCACTGCCGAAATGATCGGCTGCGGGCAGGTACGCATTTCCTTCACCAGATTTCCCGTCATGCGGGTAAAGGCAATCAGTCCGGTCATGTCCATGCGCGTGAGCGGACCGATGATTTCGTGCACGTCGCCGCCGGAGCAGAAATTGCCGCCTTCGCCGGTGAATACGACGACCCGCACGTCCTCTGCATATTGCAGCTTATGGAAGGTATCGCGCAACTCCGCATAGCTCTCGAGCGTCAGCGGATTCTTCCGCTCGGGGCGGTTAAGGGTAATTGTGCCCACGCGATCTCTGACTTCCCATTTGAAATGCTGGGGACGCCATTCGGCGGCAGTGTGCTTGTACATAGAGTTCTCCAGTTAGTTGGTTGGTACAAAAATATTTTTGCGGCTTGTATTGAACGCTTGCCAGCCGCTTTCAGCCGGCCAGCGTCAGCCCGCCGCTAACGCTCAGGGTCTGCCCGGTGACGAAATCTGCGCGGCTGCTGGCGAAGAACAACACCGCGTCGGCAATCTCGGACGGCTTTGCCAGCCGACCCATCGGGGTGACGCGGACGAAGGCTTCCCGGTGCTTCTCCGGCACTACGGCCAGCAGCGGCGTGTCGGTGGGTCCGGGGCATACGCAATTCACGTTGATATTGAATCGCGCCATTTCCCGTGCGAGCGACTTGGTAAACGCGATTGCCCCGCCCTTCGCGCCCGAGTAGACCGATTCGCCGAGGCTGCCGACTCTTCCGGCGTCACTTGAAACGGTGACGATCTTGCCCGCCTTGCGCTCGATCATGGCGTCGAGGAACGCACGCGCCACGGCGATGGGCCCGAACAAATTGAGGTCGATCACTTTGCGCCAGAAATCGGGACTGTTCTTGACGAACGGCTCGATCTTGCCCCAGCCGGCGACGTTGGCAACGATGTCGACATGTCCGCGACGTTCATAGGCGGCCTGTTTGAACGCCTCGATCGAATGGAGGTCGGTCACGTCAAGCCGGATGAAATCGGCGCCGAATCCCATTGCACGAATGGCTGCCGCGCTTTGTTCACCGCTGGCTTCGGCTATGTCGCCGAGCAGCACATGCGCCCCTGCCCGTGCAAGTGTCTCCGCCGTCGCGCGCCCGATTCCAGATGCCGCTCCAGTAATTACCGCTGTCTTGCCGTCTAATCGCATCTTTCGCTCCAAAAAAATCCAACTCTCGATCAATTGATTCAGCCGCCGTCCCCGGATTGCGCATTCGCTCCGGGGTCCGAATTGACCGAACCGCCTGCGGGGCATTCGTTCTCTGCCAATCCAGCCGGCACCTTGTCGGCCGGTGCTTCGGTGTTTCAGTGCTTGACTGAATGAGCGTTCATTCAGTATGATGAAATTAACACGGATAGGGACCAAAAGGCAAGAATCAAGTTAGCGCGTTGGGAGCTGGTTTTGGCCGGGAACCGACAGAATTAATTTGCATACAATAAAATGAGGCTCGGGACGCGAATCGGCATGGTGTAATGTGCCAATTGGTCATCCACGCAGCTTGTGTCCGAAAAGAGTATCCCCGGCCCGATAAATGCACCGGGCGATAGCAGCGCGTTCTTCGCTCGCGGGGCCTTGCAATCCACGCCGGACATTCCGGTCTATCTGAAAAGGAATATGAAGTGAGTTACGTCGTTGATATGTGGCTGCAGCCTTCCCTGTCTGTGATTGGTTCCAAAGACCGCTTTCCAGTGCGGCGGATATTCTGCGTCGGCCGCAACTATGTCGAACACCAGAAGGAAATGGGGGGCGATGGCCGGGAGCAACCGTTTTTCTTCTGCAAGGCACCGCATGATTTGGTGTCGGTCGATGCGGGCGAGAGCGGCAAGATCAATTATCCGCCCATGACCGCCAACTATCACTGGGAAACGGAGATGGTTGCGCTGATCGGCAAGGGCGGCTGCGAGATCGCCGCCGAGCGCGCCAACGATCACGTCTGGGGATACGCAATTGGACTGGACATGACCCGGCGCGACCTGCAACAGCAGGGAAAGGACAAGGGGCGACCCTGGAGTTTCGGCAAGGACTTCGACCAAGCTGCGCCTTGCGGCCCGGTTACGCCGGCGAGCAAGATTGGACATCCGTCCAGGGGAAAGCTTTGGCTCAAGGTAAATGGCGAGTACCGCCAGCAATCTGATATCGACCAGATGATCTGGAGCGTGCCCGAGCAAATCGCGTTTTTGACCCAGTACTACAGACTCGAAGAGGGCGACGCGATCTTCACAGGCACTCCGGCCGGGGTCGGCGCAGCCAGGGTCGGCGACGAACTGGTGGCCGGAGTCGACGGTTTGGGTGAACTGCGCGTGAGCGTAGTCGCACCTCGATAGGCATGCCGCCCGGCGCCACGTGAACGCAGCCGCTTATTTGCTCGCTACTGGCCAGACCGGCGCGATCGCGCTGGAATGCGGTGCGGAGCGTTTGAGCTACGGTGAATTGCGCGCGGCGGTAGAGCGCGCTGCCGGCGCCTGGCGCGCGCGTAGCCTCGAGCAGGGAGAGCGTGTGCTGATATTCGCACCGGACGGTATCGCCTGGGCGATCGCCTATCTGGGTGCGATATGGGCGGGCGGCGTCGCTGTAGGGCTCAACTCGCGATTGTTCGAGCGGGAACTGTCAGTGGTGCTGTCGGAATCGGATGCACGGTACATCTGGTGCAATGAGAGTTCGCGCGCCTTGCTGGAAAGGCTACTTGCCGGCGTCGCAAACCCGCCGCAGCTGGTCATCGATACACATTGGAGTGCGTGCCTGTCAACGTTCGACCCGGTTACTGCTGCGGAACTGCCGGATGATGCCCCGGCGATCTGGATTTACACCTCCGGCACGACCGGATTGCCCAAAGCGGTCATACACGGGCAACGCACCGTCATCGCCAGTGCCGATTTCGCACGCGCGATACTCGGGCTAAACGCGCAGGACCGTATCTACGCTTCGTCCAAAATGTTTTTCGCCTATGCGCTGGGCAACAGCTTTATGGCGGGTCTGCGCCTGGGTGCGACGGTCATCCTTGATCCTGAATGGCCCACGGCCGAGCGGGTGGCCGAGATCGCCGAGCGACACCGGCCGACGGCGCTCTTTTCCGTGCCTACGCTCTATCTCAAGATGCTGCAGTCGGGCGTGGCGGCGCGTTTGGCCGCGGCCGGCGTGCGCCATTATGTATCGGCGGGAGAATCGCTTCCCGCGGCAGTGAGACTTGGGTGGCAGAACGCAACGGGGATTGCACCGGTTTCAGGCTATGGCGCCTCTGAACTCGTGGTCCTCGTCTTCTATTGCGGCGACGACAGCATGAGGCTAAAACCAGCACCGCGGCTCGAATACTTCACGCGCGATGGCGCGGAGGACGGGGCGCCACAGCGATTGTGGCTGCAGCACCCGTCGGTCGCGCTGGGTTACTGGCGACGACCCGAGGCAGAGCGCGACAGCTTCTCCGACGGCCGTTTTTCCCCGGGGGACTTGTTCCGGATGTGCGATGACGGTTACGTCGAGTTCTGCGGGCGGGACGACGACATGCTGAAGATTTCAGGGCAGTGGGTCAGCATTCTTCAAGTTGAACAGGCGCTTTTGGGCGCGAGCGAGGGTAGCGTCGAGAGCCTCGCTGCGGTGGGATTCGACAACGCTGAGGGCCTAGTCTCGATCGCCTTGTTCATCGTCGCCGCCCAGGGACAGGAAAAACAAGCGCGCGCAAGCATAGAAGCGGGCATTGAGGCATTGCCGAAACTCAAGCGGCCGCGACTGGTTAATTGGGTGACTGAACTGCCGCTTACCGCAACCGGCAAGCTCCAGCGGCGAAAACTCAAGCAGCAGTATTTGGGGAATAGCGCGTGAGCGCAGCCGCATTAAATGTTGCAGCTTTCAATCCGGCGGGAATGGTACGTCCGGAAGTCAGGACAAATTCTTTTCGGGAGGCTTCATGCTGCCACCAAGAGTAGATACCAAGGCCGTACAGGCCGCGATGGGCGAATACGCCGATGAAAAAGAAACCCTGGCGCAGCGTGCCGCGCTCTATCAGGAGCTGATCGGATTCGTTCCGCCGCGCATCGAAGCGCGGCTACATGTTACCGGAGCGCTCGACCCGCAGATGCTGGATTTGCAGGAACGCATCCGCGAACACGGCATGTATCCCAAGTGCTTCGACGTGAAGATTGCCCAGCTGATGTTGTTCGGCATGCTGCTGATGGACATGAGCGATGCAGCCCAGTTACATGCAATTGCCGCGCGGCGCGCCGGGGCAAGCTGGGAGGAGATGCAAGGGGTGATCAATCTCTGCTTTCTATTCCGTGGACTTCCCGCCGCTAACCGCGGCGCGGAAATCCTCGCCAACCTCGCCAAACGCGAGGCCGAAACGGAGTCTGAATGAGAGGAGATCGCGACGCCACCCGAATCGTGTACGATGGAAATTGATATCGCTTGCCCGACATTACTGCGTATCAGTAAAATTCGTGGCAAGTAATCAAAATTTTAACGAAGCCCCGCCAACAGGGGGTGTTGGCAACGGCGCCACCAAGCACGCGGCGTCACAGGAGGAGAGATCGGTATGAAAACATTTGCAGCAATAATAGGTCTTGCCACATTATTTGTGGCGGTGCCACTGACGCAGGCACAAGAAATTACGCTCAAAGTGCACCATTTCCTGCCGCCGCCGTCCCCAGCCCACACCAAGCTCATCACGCCGTGGTGCGACAAAATCAACAAGGAGTCGGGCGGCAAGCTGAAATGCCAGATCTTCCCTTCGATGCAAATGGGCGGGACTCCGCCGCAACTGTTCGACCAAGCCAAGGACGGTGTCGCCGACATCGTCTGGACGTTACCCGGCTATACGGCGGGCCGCTTTCCCATGGTCGAGGTGTTCGAGTTGCCTTTCATGATGCGCGGCTACGAAGCCACCAGCCGCGCGCTCTGGGACTGGGTGCAAGCCAACGACCAAGCAGAATTCAAGGATGTGCGGCCAATTGCGTTTCACGTTCACGGCCCCGGTGTATTCCATATGGTCAACAAGCCGATCAAGACATTGGCGGACTTCAAGGGGCTGAAATTGCGCGCGCCCACGCGCCAGACCAACAAAATGCTGGCCGCTTTCGGTGCGACGCCGGTGGGGATGCCGGTGCCGCAGGTACCGGAAGCGCTATCCAAGGGCGTAATTGACGGCGCGGTTATCCCCTATGAAGTAGTCCCTTCGCTCAAGGTGCAGGAGTTGGTGAAGCATCACAGCGAAATCGATCCGTCGCAGCCGGCGATCTACACTTCGGTTTTCATTTTTGCGATGAACAAGGCGAAATACGACAGCCTCCCGCCCGATATGAAGAAGGTGATCGACGCGAACAGCGGTGCCGAGGCCTCGGCCTTTTTTGGCAAGGCTCAGGGCGACTCCGACGTGCCAGGAAGGAAGCTGGCGGAAAAGAACGCGATCAATACCATTTCTGCGGCCGAAATAGAAAACTGGAAAAAAGCGGCCCAGCCGGTGATCGACGACTGGGTCAAGGACATCACCGCAAAAGGCGCCAACGGCAAGGCCTTGCTCGAAAGCGCCCGCGCCCTGATTGACAAGTACAACAAATAACGCAGCCCGTTTCCAAACGATTGCGGGCGACGCAACCGCGAGAGTGCGTCGGGAGGAAGGATTGTGCCGGGACTGCGAATAGATATCTGGCGGGCGCGGCTCGCAATGGCCGATCGCAGGAAGAGGCGTGCGGCGCGAAAAATGGCGTGTGGGGACGGTTTCGCGCAATGGCGTTTCGGATGAGTCCGGGCATCCTCGCCGCCGCCGTCGTGCCTCACGTTCCGACGTTGGGATTGCCTCAAAACACGCCGGAATTCCAACTCACTCTTGCCGAGGGCGCGCGCGCCCTCGGCCGCGCGATGCGCGAGCTGAAACCCGATCTGTTCGTGGTCAATTCGTCGCACTGGGTTTGCACCTTCGGCTGGTACGCGACCTGCCAGTCCAGACACGAGGGCATATGCGTCGCCGACGAGGCGCCGGATTTGATTCCGGGGATACCCTATTCGCGCAAAGGCGATGCCGAGTTTGCTTCGGCCCTGGTCGACGAATGGTGCGCGGGCAGCATACCTGGCGGGCGCAATGACACGCCGCATTACGCTTGGGACTACGGCAGTCTGGTGCCGCTGCTTTACCTTGATCCGGAAGCGGAGGTTCCAGTGGTGCAGATTCCCACTGTAATCATGGCCGACCACGCCGAGTGCATGCAGGCCGCGCGCGCAGTGCACGCGACCGCCGTTCGCCTCGGCAGACGGGCGGTGTTCATAGCCAGTTCTGCATTTACACACAGCCTGGTGCGCGGCCGGCATTTCAAGCCTGCGGCATCGCGCGAGGCGCTCGACCAGCGCTTTATCAATCAACTGAAACGTGGCGCAATCGCGGAAGCGCTGGCGTGGTTTCCGGAATACAGCCGGGAGGCAGTCGCGGAAATGAACGGCAAGCCGCTGGCCGCCCTTTTGGGAGCCATGCAGGCAATGGTAGACGATGGTTCACAGCTGGTCGGCGAGCAGTTCGGTGGCTATGCCCAGTCCTCCGGCAGCGGCAATGCCAACATCGTTGTCTGGCGCAGGCAAACGCGGTAATCGCAGGAAATTCCCAAAATGACAGAAATGCAAACCACAGCGCAAAATCCACCCGGCGCATTCGGCCGAATTCTTTCGAAGTTGTGCCATATTTTTGCCGGTGCCGGCGGTGTGGTCTTGATCGGAATTACGATCATGTCGGCGTTGAGCATTGCCGGCCGCACGTTGTTCAGCAAGCCTATCACCGGCGATTTCGAATTGGTGCAACTGGCGTGCGCCGTGTGCGTCGCAGCCTTCCTTCCTTATGCGCAGCTGCAGCGCAGCAATATAATCGTTGATTTCTTTACCGTCAAAGTACGCCACAAAACCCGTGCACGGCTGGATGCATTCGGTGCTGTGTTGATGGCGCTGGTGACCGGCCTTGTCGGCTGGCGCACTGCGGTGGGGGCCACGGTGGTTTACGCGAATGGCGAAACCTCGATGTTAATGGGCGTGCCGATCTGGATTTCCTACGCCATGATGGCGCCCGGCTTCATGCTGACCGCAGTCGTATCGCTGCATGCGGCCTTTGAATACTGGCGCGACAGCGCGAAGGATGTGGCCGGTGAGTAACCTTACGTTCGGAATTCTGCTTTTCAGCGGCATGCTCGGCCTCATGGCCGTGCGGGTGCCCATCTCCGTTTCCATGTTCATACCCGGCGCCATCGGTTACATAGCCTACTCCGGCTGGGACCATTACCTCAATTTCGTGAAAGGAATGGGATACGCGCGATTTTCGATTTACGACTTGTCAGTGATCCCGTTGTTCCTGCTGATGGGATCGTTCGCCACGCAGAGCAATCTAAGCAAATCGGTGTTCGGATTCGCCAACGGATTGCTCGGCCGCTTCAAGGGCGGCATGGCGATGGCGTCGGTGCTCGCTTGCGCCGCCTTCGGCTCTATTTGCGGTTCGTCGGTCGCCACCACGGCGACAGTGGCGCAGGTCGCGTACCCGGAGATGCGGCGGCTCAAGTACTCCGGCCGTTTGGCGACCGCGGTGCTGGCGGCCGGCGGCGCCCTGGGCATCCTGCTGCCGCCGTCGGTGACGCTGGTGGTCTATGCAATCCTGACCGAACAGAACATCACCAAGCTATTCGCCGCGGCTTACGTTCCCGGGGCAATCGCCGCGATCGGCTACATGATCGCGGTCGCCATATACGTGCGGCTGTTTCCCGGGCACGCTCCGGAGCAGACTCAACCGAGCAGAGAAGAATTCGTCGAGAGCGCAAAAAATGTATGGCCGATCCTGGTGATCTTTTCCACGGTGTTCGGCGGAATCTATGGCGGGCTGTTCACGCCGACGGAGGGCGCGGCCATAGGTACCGTCTGCACTTTCATCCTGGCTGTGACCAAGGGCGGTCTGACCTTCCCGGGGTTCAAGAACAGCCTGCTGAACACGGCCAAGACTTGCGGCATGATTTTCATGATTTTCCTGGGTGCGGACATGATGAACGCGAGCCTCGCACTCAGCCAGATGCCCAACGCGCTGGCCGCGGCGGTCGCTTCAGCCGGATATCCGCCTCTGATCATTATGACAGGGATCATGATTTTCTATGTCATCCTCGGCTGTGTGATGGACGAACTGTCGATGATCATGCTGACCATTCCGGTGCTGTTTCCGGTGGTGATGGGGTTAGACTTTTACGGGCTTAACCCTGCCGACAAGGCGATCTGGTTCGGCATGCTGATCCTGATGGTGGTCGAAATAGGAATGATCTTCCCGCCTGTGGGGCTGACCGTGTACATCATGAACAGCTTGGCGAAGGACGTGCCGATGACGGAAACCTACCTTGGTGTCGTGCCGTTCCTGATCTCGGATGCGGTGCGCATGACGCTGCTGATGCTCTTCCCCAGTATCAGTCTGTTTCTTGTGCACCTGATGCATTGACCGCGCGCCAGCGCCCGAACGCGCGGCGCGGACGTTGTTATGTTACCGCGTCTGGCGGCAGTGGGTCTCGCGCACGAACACGAGCAAAATGAGCGCGGCGGCGAGCCACGCGAGCATCAGCCCGAAGCCGGCGCGGAAGGCGTCGAAATCGTAGATCCGGACGCCGTTTGCGCTCGTCCCGTCCCAACGCCGGTCCAGCACCCAGCCCACCATCGGCGGCATGATCATTCCGCCCAGCATATTGCCCATGTTGGTGATGCCGCCAACGGTTCCCGCCAGGCTGGCCGGGGCTGATTCCTTGGCGATGGCAAAGCCCAGCATCGCGCAGGCCGAGGCGCAACCGGTGAACACGAGCAAGGCAATCATAAGCGCGAGGGGCAGTTCGGGCAGCAGCAGAGCGGCGCACCATCCTGCGGTTGCGAGCACCGAGCCCAATGCGTATAAAGCCTTGCGCTTGTGCAGTCTGTCGGAGAGCGCTCCGGCGATCGGTGCTGCGAGCGCCCAGGACACGAGCAACAAAGACGTGACTGTTGCTGCCTGCGCAGTCGTGAGCCCGTAGTGCGTAGTGAGAAAGGGCACGCCCCACAGGCCACCGAAAGTGAGGGTCGGTCCGGCGACCGCGCCTGAAATCATAAACACGAGCCAGACATTGCGGGTCGCGAGGCAGCGCTGGATGCCCACGATTATCGAAGAGCGCCGGAGCGGTGCAGTCGCGGCATGGCTGGCGTAACCCCGCTCGGCCGGGTCGTCGCGTACAGCTAGCCAGATAAGAACGCTGAGCAGCCCGGTAATCGCGCCGGACACGCCAAGCACGCTGCGCCAGCCGAACGCATCGACGAGCAACCGCAGAGGTACGCCGGCAGATACCGCGCCGATCATGCCGCAGGCGAGCGCAAGGCCGGAGAGCATGGCAAACCGCGCGGGGGCAAACCAGTGGCTGGCGAGTTTGAGCATGGCGACGAAGGCGACGCCGACGGAACCGCCGATCAGCAGACGGCCTAGGCCCGCGGTAGCGTAACCGGGGGCCAGGGCAAACAGCAAGGTGCCCGCCGCCGCGACCGCGGCGCCTGCAGTAAGCACGCGCCGCGGTCCCCATAGATCGGCAAGCACGCCCGCCGGGATCTGCATCGCGACGTAGCTGTAATAATAGAATGCGGCAAGATTGCCCAGCGCTGCTGCTCCGAGCGCAAACTCGCTCATCAACTCGCGTGTGATGACTGCCGGCGCGACACGCTGGTAGAAGCCGATCAGGTACAAAGCCGCGCCTAAACCCCAGACAACAAAGGCAAGGCGCAGCGGCGGATAGGCCGCCTCGCGTGAACTCACGGTTGCCGGCGCGGGGGGCTGTGCAGAAAAAAGCGGCTGCAATGCCGGATTTGTCCCTCCGCCGAAGCGGCGGCTAGGGTGGCGGCACCGCGGATGCTCAGCATTGTTCCCAAGGCAGGCCGTCGTGACGCCAGCCGGTGATGGAATTGCGCTGGTGATGGTCGTTCAGTTCGCCCTCGAACCCGTGCAGCACGTTGTAGACCTGGGTGAAGCCGGCCTTCTCCAGCGCCGCGCCCGCGTCCAGCGACCGGTTGCCACTGCGGCAGATGAGCACCAGAGGGCGGTCCACGCTCGCGGCTTTCTTTACATGGCCGACGAAATGCGGGTTTACTTCCCAGTCTGGGCCGTCGTTCCAGGGAATCATGATCGCCCCCGTCGGGTGTCCGACGAACAGGAATTCCATCTCGCTGCGGCAATCAATGAATACCGCGCTTGGATTCTGGTGCAGGAATTCGTAAGCTTCCTTCGGGTTCAGGTGCTGCATCGTCCGGCTTTCGCTAGGAAAAACGCTAGTATAAGGCCAGCCGCAGCCTCAGGCGAATATGCATCCGTTGGGTGGACAAATGGCGCAGTGGCGGGCTAAAATTCATCACTGCGCCGATTTGACGTCAGATTGCGGGCGCCGCCGGCTCCGGCCGGACGAAAAACAAATTCTGCTAAAGCGAGGGAACCCGTACCTGGCCGGCAGGTCGGGTTTTTTTATTTGCCGGCCGTATCTTTGGAGGCTGTTTCAGAATAGGTGAAGCAGTTCCTTTATTTTTGGGAGTTTGAGGGATCGAATGAATGATTGGGGAGCATCCCTTTCCACTTTGGTCCCCTCATTGCGTAACAGCATCTAAATGAACAAAGCGGCACAACTGGAGCGCCTGCTCGGCGAGCGCATCGTCATCCTGGATGGCGCCATGGGCACCATGATCCAGGGGTACAAGCTGGCGGAAGCGGACTATCGCGGCGAACGCTTTGCAAGCTTCGCGCAGGACCTCAAAGGCAACAACGACCTGTTGTCGCTGACCCAGCCGGGCATCATCCGCCAGATTCACGACGCCTACCTCGAAGCGGGCGCCGACATTCTTTCGACCAACACTTTCAATTCAAATGCGCCATCCATGGCCGACTATGGCATGGAAGGTCTGGTGTACGAGCTTAACCGCGAGGCCGCGCGCCTGGCGCGCGCGGCCGCAGACGCCTGCATGCAAAAGGCGCCGGAGCGCCAGTGCTTCATTGCGGGAGTGATCGGGCCGACGACCAAGACAGCGTCGATTTCGCCCGATGTAAACGACCCGGGTTTTCGCAACATCGATTTCGACACTCTGGTCGCCTCCTACGGCGAATCGCTGCGCGGCTTGCTCGATGGCGGGGTGGACCTGATCCTGGTCGAAACCATTTTCGACACGCTCAATGCCAAGGCGGCCCTGTTCGCCATCGACTGCGCATTCGAGGCCCGTGGACGGCACTGGCCCATCATCATCTCGGGCACCATTACCGACGCATCCGGGCGCACCCTCACCGGACAGACTCCGGAGGCATTCTGGAATTCGGTGCGTCACGCGCGGCCGCTGGCCGTGGGCCTGAACTGCGCACTGGGTGCCAGGTTGATGCGGCCGTATATCGAAGAATTGTCCAATGTCGCCGACACCTACGTCAGCTGTTATCCCAATGCTGGATTGCCCAATCCGCTGGCGGAAACCGGTTACGACGAGACGCCGGACTATACTTCCGGCTTGCTCAGGGAATTCGCGCAGAGCGGTTTCTTCAACATTGTCGGCGGCTGCTGCGGTACCACGCCGGCGCACATCCGTGCGATTGCACGCTCGGTCAAGGGTGTGCCGCCGCGGCGGGTGCCGCAAATCGAAAGAAAGCTGCGCTTGTCAGGACTGGAACCGCTCAATATAGGCGACGACTCGTTGTTCGTTAACGTAGGCGAACGCACCAACGTCACCGGGTCGAGGGCTTTCGCCCGCCTGATCCTCGCAGGCAACTATACCGAGGCCCTGGCGGTGGCGCGCCAGCAGGTGGAAAGCGGCGCGCAGATGGTGGATGTGAACATGGACGAGGCGATGCTCGACTCGGAAAAGGCCATGGTTACATTCCTCAACCTGATCGCCTCAGAGCCGGACATCTCACGGGTCCCGCTGATGCTAGATTCCTCCAAGTGGTCGGTGATCGAGGCCGGGCTGAAATGCGTGCAGGGCAGGGCGGTGGTGAATTCGATTTCGCTCAAGGAAGGAAAGGACGAGTTCGTGCGCCAGGCAAAGCTCGCGCGCCGCTACGGCGCGGCAGTGATCGTCATGGCATTCGATGAACAGGGCCAGGCCGACAGCCTGGAGCGGCGCAAGGCCATCTGCCGCCGCTGCTACGACATTCTGACTGCGGAAGTGGGCTTTCCCGCCGAGGACATCATCTTCGACCCGAACATATTCGCCATTGCGACGGGAATCGAAGAGCACAACAACTACGGTCGCGATTACATTGAAGCGACGCGCTGGATACGCGCCAACTTTCCCTGTACCAGGGTATCGGGCGGCGTGTCCAACGTTTCCTTTTCCTTCCGCGGCAACGATCCGGTGCGCGAGGCGATCCACACCGCTTTTCTCTACCATGCGATCCAGGCGGGGATGTCCATGGGCATCGTCAATGCCGGACAGCTGGGTGTGTACGAAGAAATACCCAAGGACCTGCTCGAGCGCGTCGAGGACATCGTTCTCAACCGCAGGCCCGACGCGGCGGAGCGCATGGTCGCATTTGCCGATACCGTCAAGGGCGGCGCCAAGGTGCAGGTAGAGAACCTGGAATGGCGCAAGCAGAGCGTGGAAGCGCGCCTTTCACACGCGCTGGTCAAGGGCATATCGGACTGGATCATCGAGGACACGGAGGAAGCGCGGCAACAGGTCGAACGAAATGGCGGTCGGCCGATCCACGTGATCGAAGGCCCGCTCATGAGCGGCATGAACGTGGTCGGCGACCTTTTCGGCGCGGGCAAGATGTTCCTGCCGCAGGTGGTGAAATCGGCTCGCGTGATGAAACAGGCGGTGGCGCATCTGGTGCCCTACATCGAGGCGGAGAAGCAGAAGCTGGCTCTGGAATCGGGTGAAGCGGCCAAGCCCAAGGGCAAAATCGTGGTCGCCACAGTCAAGGGCGACGTGCACGACATCGGCAAGAACATCGTCGGTGTGGTGCTCCAGTGCAATAATTATGAGGTCATCAACCTCGGCGTTATGGTGCCTGCGAGCAAGATCCTGCAGGTGGCGCGCGACGAGAAGTGCGACGTCGTGGGCTTGTCGGGACTGATCACGCCCTCGCTCGAGGAGATGGCGCATGTGGCGCACGAAATGGAGCGCGAGGGTTTCACCATCCCGCTGCTGATCGGCGGCGCTACAACCTCGCGCGTACACACCGCAGTGAAAATCGCGCCCCATTACAGCGGAATGACGGTGTACGTGCCGGACGCGTCGCGCTCGGTCAGCGTCTGTTCGAGCCTATTGTCCGATGGGCTGCGCGAAGAGTACGCGCGATCGGTGCGCGCCGACTACGACAAGATACGAATCCAGCATGAATCCAAGAAGAGCCGCGCACCCCTGCTCACCATCGCACAGGCGCGCGCCAACGCGGTCAACATCGACTGGCCGGCGTACGCGCCGCCGGCACCGAAGTTCATCGGGTTGAAGGAGCTTCGCGATTACGACCTGGCTGTGATCGCCGGGCACATCGATTGGTCGCCATTCTTTCAGACCTGGGAACTGTCCGGCTCCTATCCGAAAATTCTGCAGGATCCGGTGGTGGGCGAAGCGGCGCGCAATGTCCTGGCCGAAGGCCAGGCAGTGCTGAAAAAAATCATCGCCGAAAAATGGCTGGTCGCAAATGCAGTCGTCGGATTGTTTCCCGCCAACAGCGTGGGCGACGACATCGAGATCTACGCCGACGACTCGCGCAGTCGGGTGGCAGCGCGTTTTCACAACCTGCGCCAGCAGGCCCAGAAACCCGCAGGTAAGCCGAATTATTGCCTGGCCGACTTTATCGCGCCCAAGGACTCCGGCGTAAAAGATTATATCGGCGCTTTTGCCGTCACCAGCGGCATCGGCATCGGGGCGCGGGTGAAGGAATTCGAAGCCAGGCACGACGATTACAACGCGATCATGTTGAAAGCGCTGGCCGACCGGCTGGCCGAGGCGTTCACCGAACACCTGCATCAGCGCGTGCGACGCGAGTTCTGGGGCTATGCGAAAGACGAATCTCTGGACAATAATGCCTTGATCCGCGAGGAGTACCGTGGCATACGGCCGGCGCCGGGTTACCCCGCTTGTCCCGATCACACGGAGAAGGGGGATCTGTTCCGCCTCCTGGATGCGCCGAAGTTCGGCATCACGCTGACCGAAAGCTACGCGATGTGGCCAGCAGCGGCGGTGAGCGGGTTTTATTTTTCGCACCCGGAGTCGCAATATTTCGCCATCGGCAAGATAGGGCGCGACCAGGCCGAGGACTACGCAGCGCGCAAGCGACTTCCACTAGCCGATATGGAAAAATGGCTTGCGCCGGTTCTGGCGTACGACCCGGTTCAATCTACCACCAAGCAAACATGAGGAGTCCAACATGAGCATCATCCGTCACCAGCCTGCGAAAATCCTTTCCGGAGCCGTGGAAGCAAACGGCATGGTCTATCTCGCCGGTACCGTTGCCGACAAGCGGCCGGCGTCAGTCAAGGCCCAGACCGAGGAAATACTGGCAAGAATCGATTCGCTGCTGGCGCAGGCGGGCAGCGACAAATCCAAAATCGTGTCGGCGCAGATCTGGCTCGCAGACATTCGCACGCGCGACGAGATGAACCAGGCGTGGCTCGCATGGGTCGATGCAAACAACCTGCCGGCGCGTGCCTGTGTCGAAGCGAAACTTGCGACCGCTGACATGCTGGTAGAGATTGCGGTGATCGCGGCTAAGTAGAACAGCGCGGAAATCTCGCGGCGGCGCCTATTTTCGCCAGAATCCGGGCGTAAACACTACCAGCAGGGTGAACAATTCCAGCCGTCCCAGCAGCATCGCGATCGTGCAGATCCAGGTCTGGAAATCGTTCAGAGACGCATACGTCGTCGCCGGTCCTACCTGGTTCAGACCGGGACCGGTGTTGTTGATGCAGGCGATAACCGCGGAGAATGCGGTGATGATGTCCAGGCCGGACGCGGCGAGCAGCATGGTCATCCCGACAAATGAACTGACATAGATCAGAACGAAAGCGAGCACGGCGAATATGATGTTGTTCTCGACCGGAGCACCGCCCAGTTTCACCGGCACCACCGCGCGCGGATGGATGATGCGGGTCATTTCGCGCACCGCCTGGCGAGCCATCAATTCGGCGCGTATCATTTTGATACCGCCCCCGGTCGAGCCGGAGCAGGTGCAAAAGCCGCACAAAAACAGCATCCACACCGGCGCGAAAATGGGCCACAGGCCGTAGTCGGTATTCGAGAAACCGGTGGTGGTGGCAATGGAGACGACATTGAACGCGGAAAAGCGGAGTGCCGTCCAGAAGTTGGGGTAGGTGTAATTGGCGAGCAGGAAATAGGCGATGCCGAATACGCTGCCGATGACCACCAGAAGATACAGTCCGACCTCCGGATCGCGAACGTACGGGGCGAAACTCCAGCGCCTCCATGCGAGAAAGTGCGTGCCGAAGTTGATGCCCGCCAGCAGCATGAAATAGATGGCCACTGCCTCGATCGCGGGGGAATTCCAGTAACCGTAGCTCGCATCGTGGGACGAGAACGCACCCAGCCCCATGGTGGAAAACCCGTGCATCATGGAATCGATCCAGGTCATGCCGGCCAGTCGATAACACAGGACACAGGCGACGGTGATGCACAAATACACCAGCCAAAGGCCTTTGGCCGTCTCGGCAATGCGCGGAGTCAGTTTGGTGTCCTTCATCGGGCCGGGCGTCTCGGCCTTGTATATCTGGCTTCCGCCCACGCCCAAAAGCGGCAGGATGGCCACTGCCAGCACGATTACGCCCATGCCGCCGATCCAAATCAGAAAGGTGCGCCAGATGTTGATCGAAGGCGGTAACTGGTCCAGGCCGGACAACACCGTCGCCCCGGTAGTGGTGAGTCCGGAAACGGCTTCAAAATACGCATCGGTGAAGGACAGTTCGGGCAGGTAGAAAAGCAGCGGCAGGGTGGCGAAGGCCGGCAATGTCGTCCACACCAGCGCTACCAGCAGAAAGCCGTCTCGAGGCTGCAACTCGCGCCGCTTGCTTTTCGTCATCACCCATAGCAGTGCTCCGGCTGCCGCGGTCGCAAGTATCGCCTCGTCGTAGGCGGTTTGAGCGCTATCACCCAGGAAAAAGGAGCAGGCCAGGGGGAAAAGCAGGCAGAGCGCGAAGATCATGATTACCACGCTCAGCACATTCAGGACTGCAAAGAATCGGACCATGGGGTGCGCCTGGCCTTGCTTAGAGAAAGCCGGCGCTGACCTGGAACAGCTTTTCCACCTTGGGCACCATCTTCTTGTTGGTGACGAAGACAATGGCGTGATCCCCGGCCTGGATCACCAGATCATGATGGGCCATCAGCACTTCGGCGCCGCGCACCAGAGCGGCGATGGTCGTTCCTTTGGGCAACTCGATCTCCTCGATGCGCCGCCCCACCATGCGGCAGGACGCCGCGTCGCCGTGCACCACCGCCTCCAAGGCCTCGGCCGCACCCCGGCGCAGCGAGTGCACCTCGGTGATGTCGCCCCGCCGCACGTGCGCCAACAGCGAGCCTATGGTCGCCTGTGCCGGGGAAATCGCAATGTCGATCTGCCCGGATTGCAGCAGGTCTACGTATGAACGCCGGTTGATCAGCGCCACCACGCGGCGCGCCCCCATGCGCTTGGCGAGCAGGCAACTCATGATATTGTTCTCGTCGTCATTGGTAACGGCGACGAACAGGTCCATCTCTTCGACGTTCTCGGCTTCGAGCAAGGCCTCGTCGGTCACGTCGCCCTGCAGCACCAGCGCCGTATCCAGACGGGTCGACAGTTCCTCGCAGCGGCGCTTGTTGTGCTCGACGATCTTCACCGTGTAATCGCGCTCGAGAGCGCGCGCCAGCCTCAGACCGATGTTGCCGCCGCCGGCGATCATGACCCGTCGGACCGGTTTGTCCTGCCGGCGCAGTTCCTGCATCACCTTGCGGATATTCTGGCTGGCGGCGAGGCAGAACACCTCGTCGCCGGCCTCGACCACGGTGGTTCCTTCCGGCACGATAGGCCGGTCGCCGCGAAAAATGGCGGCGAGGCGCACATCGACATTGGGCATGTGCTTGCGGATGTCCTGCAGCTGGTGGCCCACCAGCGGACCGCCGTCGAAGGCTCGCACTGCAACCAGGCTCACACGGCCGTCGGCAAACTCCAGCACCTGCAGCGCTTCTGGGAACTGGACCAGCTTGACCAGATATTCGGTGATCAGTTGCTCCGGGCAGATGGCGTAATCCACGGCAAAACAGTCCGGCGCAAACAGCTGCTCGTTGGCCAGGTACTCGGGGGCGCGCACGCGTGCGATGCGCGTGGGGACGTTGTACTGGTGGGCCGCAATCTTGCACGCTACCAGATTGGTTTCGTCGCTTTGCGTCACCGCGATCAGCATGTCCGCGTCTTCAACCCCGGCCCGTTTGAGAACCGAAGGATGCGCCGCGCTGCCCGTGACCGTGCGCAGGTCCAGCCGGTCCTGCAACAGGCGCAGTCTCGCGCCGTCTATGTCGACCACGGTGATATCGTTGGCTTCGGAAACCAGGCTCTCGGCGACGCTGGTGCCTACCT